>OGKF01000104.1_pt1 | contig 48318 bp, 61 predicted proteins | sample 1572391 | NCBI WGS metagenome assembly OGKF01 (sample SAMEA2582095, study PRJEB24529) | metagenome | biome: Human gut stool | place: China | collected 2011
AATGGTTTTCCTCTATGGAAGAAATAACCATAACCAAAACAATAACAATGAAGTTTACCATCATACCAACCAGGTTCATCACGATGAATACCTTCGTGAATACCGGCATCTTTAGTAAACGAATGTTTAACTTTACCTTTAGGTTCAGCACCTACTTTACTTTTAACCATAATTTTACTTTTAATGTTTTACAATAAATATATTATTCTAAATTACATGATTGCGAATAGCATAATAAAGAAGCATTAAACTTCCTATTATTATGTAAGGTGCAACAAGCACTAAACAACCAAACCAACCACTATTATAATCTTCATTGCTCATACTATTAAGTTATTTAATATTTTAATTTTGTTTCTAACGAATTGAATTTAGTTATATGAATAACTAATAAGCAGGCATAATAAAGCCGCTCACGTATTAAGTAAAGTGGAAATCTACCACATTTTCTACGGGGCGGCTCTAGCAATTTAATGTTATATGTTCAACTGATACACTTCACCATCAGGCTGATTATCAACAAGTTTAACTTCAACATTAGCATCTTCAACTATAGAATTAAGAATAGAATCTTCAATAACTTCTTTAGGAATAGAAAACTTTAATCTACTATAATTATCTTTATTAGTTATACTAAATCTACCATCAGTATTATACATACTAACAGCTAGAAAATAATCATTTCGTTTAATACTTTCGTTCCATCGTTGTAAGAACTTATAGAACATTCTAAACTTTATTTCTCGACTATATAGTCTTTTAAACTTTGGAGAATACCAAGTTTTATGTTTGTCTAGTTTTTCTGTTACGTTATCATAAGCGTTTAAATTCATATTACTAATCTATTATTTTACAATAGGAGGAAGACAAATATCAAGTTTAATTTTTGGCTTAACATTATTATATTTTTCATCTTTGTATCTCCATTTATATCCTTTGCAAATACCATTATGAATAATAGCATAACGAATATTACTACGATTAGCATTATTTTCTCGTTCAGCTACACGAATACCTTCATATTCTGTTTCTTCTCCAGTTTTTGGGTTTATTCTTATAACCGCTTTCATCTCTTTAATATGAGCTTTTTTAATTTTATCTATACTATATTTAGCATTATAAGAATAATCACACCATTCTAGATTAGACAAATCATAATTTGAAGGATTTTCATCTTTATGGTTTACAATAGGTAAATTATTTGGATTTGGAATAAATGCATTAGCCAATAAAACATGAACAAATCTACCGTGTATCACACCATCTTCGCTCATATCTACTTGAATGTATCCTCCAGGAGTTTTTCTATTGTTTAATATTCTACCTTTTCTTTTATAAGGTATGCCTCTAGAATCAATAACAACTGCATCAAGTCTTTTTACTTGTCCGTGTCTATTTATTCTATAATGAGGAAATCCTTTAATTTCTCTCCAATCATTATCTAATTCTATTTAACTAGCGTAATGTTTTATACGTTTTGGACGAGTTTTAATTGCTATATTTAAATCTAAAGTCATAACTTAATCTTTTATATCAACACAACGAGCATGAAAAGGAACTTGATGAACACCACTTCTTTCAAAGAACACAACAAAAGCATACTTACCAATATAATCTTGTTTATGTTTTAATATGTATTCTTGTCTGCTGTGGTCAAAATTCACGCCACATTCAAACAGTTCTTCATTGATGTCATTTTTAAGAACAAGTTTACAAAGATTAGTTCTAACTCCTTCAGGAACAACATCAACAATTTTAAACTTTGCATCATCAACTCGTTTATATTTAAGCATAGCTAAATTACGAGCACCAAATTGATAAGCAGAATTAACATCACGAACAATAAGACCTTCAAAACCAAGACCTATAAACTTATCTCTAAATCTTGTAGCATCATAAATATTAGTAATATTAACATCAGGCAATAATATAAGTTTACTCTTATTATTAAGATGCTGTTCATAAGTATCAAAAGTATAACATAATCTACTTATATTATCCATTTTAAACTTACGTCTAGCTTCATAACTCATATTATCTATAGCAATATCATAACACCAATACTGAAGAAGTAAATGTTGAGGAAGCTTTTCATTCTTAACAAAACTATTAATATCATTTACTTTATAACCAGGAATATAAAGTTCACCATCAAGACAAGCTCCTTCTTCAATCATAGCATCAAGTAAATCATCTTTAATAGCTGGAAGAATTATTTCATCCATCCAAGTAAGTTTAGAAGTCCAATCAGTACCTTCTCTAGAACGATAAGTAAGTCTAACAGGATTAAACATATCATTAGTTTGTTCAGCACCAACAATACATCTAACACCATTAATTTTATACTGACCTAAATAACTACGTTTATCAAAAGGTTTATTATCTTTAAGTACTTTTGCAAGCATAGGAAGAACAAAACCTTCATCAGTAGTATTATTCTTTGGAAGATAAGTATTAAGAAAGTTAAGAAGATTAACATCACCTTCTATGTTTAAAGGAGCATTATCTTTAAGTTCAGAAGCTTCTTTATATCCTTCTTTACGTTTAGCTTTAATACGAGATTCTATTTCGTTACCTCTACTAAGTTTAGCTTTAATTATTTCTTCATGCTTATGTCCTCCTACAACACCATAATGAACTATATATTCATTATCTTGACCATATTCATGAATACTCCATGAAATAGGGTCGCCTTTAGCATTTCTTTTAAATAGTATCATATATTAATTTTAAGTTTACTAATAAGTTTAGCTCTAGCTTGAGCATTTAACTGAGCAGCACTTTGAGTTTTCTCTTTCTTAGGTTTTTCAAAGCCTTCAAGAGTTCCTTCTTTAGCTTTCTTTCTAGTAGTACGAGTAGTCTTTTTTAAACCTTTCTTCTTATCATATATGATAGGAGGATTATCTTCTTCATATTTAAGATTACGTTTATGTAAAGCTACAAGTTTAGAAACATACTCATCTTTCTTATTTTCATCAATCCAGCCTTGTTGAAGAGCGTAATCAATTCCAATAAGAGTTCGAGTAACTTCATATCGATAAGGAGTACCTATAGTTTGCATCATTCTCATATCATCTTTAATACGAGAACAATCAAGACGAACACAAGCTTTAGCAACAAATTCATCAGCACCACAAGTACTAATGTCTTTAACAGTCATAGCTTGAACTTGTTCATCTACTACCATAGTATAAGCTTTTGGAAATCTTACCATTGTTTAGCTATTAATCTAAATATTACAACTTTATCTGGTTTACCTAGACGACCATGAGCGTATTGAGCCATAGCACCAATATCATCAGTCTCTCTAGTTTGATACATTTTTGTAGGAGTTTTACAAGTATGAGTATCATAATCGTAATTAAGAGGAATATGAACAACATCTCTAAAAGGAATTAATTCATTTAAAGCGTCATAATCTTCAGTACCATCATGAAAGTCTACTTCACCATACGAAAATATATTATCAGTATCCAAGTCAAAAGTAATACCACCTCTAGTTATAGTGATAGCTTTACCTTTATCAAGTAGAGCTTCTTCTTTATCACTTATCCAAGTCATAAGAATACGAGTTTGTGATTTAATTTTATTACCAATTTTCTCAGTATGGCAAATCACAGTCTGATAATCTTTTGAAATAGCCATCGGTATCACTCTTATCTTTTCTGTATCGGATTTCGACATATCTAATAGTTTCTTTAATAAAAGTATCTATTTCATCATTATTGAATTTATCATGTAAATCAGCAAAATCTTTACACTCATAATTCTCAAGTCCAAATTCTCCACGAGTAATAAAAAGATAAGGAATGCCATAAGTTTCTAAAAGATAATCAGCACCATCACGTCCAGTCCTATCAAAATCTAAAAGACTAACAATCATACCTTCATTATTAAGTCTTTTTCTAAGCCAAGTATATTCATTAGCTTTAAGTCTATAATTTTCACTAGGAAGATTAACAACTCCAATATTAAGAGTTTTTCCATCCGCCCCGTAGAAGATATGTTTGCTTAGATGACTACCTAAACTTAATCTATCTTTACTAGACTTAGTTATAATAATATAATCATAATCTTCTCTTTCTAGATTAGGAAGACCTTCAAGTACATTACAATTAGTTACAAACTTTAATTCCTTAGTTCTATCACGTAATGGAAAATATAGTTTAATAAGATATACTCCAGATTTATTACGACCAAGCATATAAGCATAACAAGGGTCATTCTTAGCATCTTTATATTTAGGAGTAGGATTAATTACTCTATCAATATAATATTGCTCAACTGGAATAACAAAATGAGTATTAAGATAATTCAAATCTACATTTAATTTAGCCCATATAGCTTTATCTTGACGATTCCAACTACGAGGAACAATTTCAATAATAGCTTTTTTATTACGAGCTTTAACGAGAGCATTCTTTATAGATTCGTCTATATCATAATCATTAACACGATTATCTATTTGATACGAAAACGTTCTATAAATATGACTTAGTACAAAATAAAAATCTTGTTTATTATTTGTACTAATTGGTCTTTCATATACAATACTTAGTACGTAAGCTACTACACCATACACATCATCAAAGAAACCAGCACCACCAAAATCACGAACTTTAAGTCTACCCTTGGCATTGTATGCAATACCCATACTACCATCAGTATCATCGTCACGAAATACAGAAGTAATAAGATGATTATGTTCAACACAATCTCTAACTACTTCTAATGGTATATCTAAGTATTTACTTACAATTTCTTCTTGACTTACTCTAGATTCTATAAAAGCTTTTGTAAGTTTACTTGTGTTAGCATTACGTTTCATATTGATAAAAAATTAGGGGCAACAACAGTATTACTACCATCGTTACCCCTTAGAACATTAAACTTTAGTTGAGAATTAGTAGGCAAAGAGATAACTCTTCACTTATCTACTTAGAATGGAAGGTCATCTGTAGCAGTTGGGTCAAATCCGGCACCAGCAGGAACACCACCAGCAAACTCACCACCAACAGGAGGAACTACAGCACCACCAGTCATACCAGGCATACCAGGAATACCAGGAACACCAACAGTAGGAGTCTTATTAGTCTGCTTAGGAGTAATACTTTCCTTAACTTTATCGATAGCAAGAATAACAGGAGGAAGAATCTTTCCTTCCTTCATCTTAACTAGTTCAATAGCACCAGAACCAACAAATGCAGTAAACTGCAAATCTTTACTCTTATCAACATCTACCCAATCACCTTTACGATTACGAGTAGCACGAAGCAACTTAATCCAACAAGAAAGAGGTTTACCATTACCATCCTTAAAGCAAGGCTTAGCAGTAGCACCATCAGCAAGATTAAATTGACCATTGAGCATAGCAGCAACATTCTCAAAGATATGACGATAACCATTAAGAACATCCTGTGCATCTACTGCATTATACTGCAAATTACCATTCTCATCTTCAGTGTAATCTTCAAATGTAAGAGTAAGAGCATCTTCCTCATCAGGAGTTAAATCACGACCTTTAAGATAAAATACATCAAGAAGATGCTTTGTCCAATTAAGAAGAGCATCTACTTGCCAAGCATTCTTACCACCAGGAATAGTATCAACATTACTCTCAACTGGGAAGAAAGTCTTAGTAACATAACGGCGTTCCTTAACATTCTCATGATTACTAGCAAAAGTAACTACGAGACGAGGCATCTTCAAACCGGCAAAAGAATTACCTTCTGCACTCTGAGACCACTCTACACTTACAGAATCAAGATGAGCCATAAATAAACCATTAGCTGGGCTAGCATCTTTCTCATGAAATTTAAGACGAGCAGCAGCTACTGTGTTATTACTAATACCTCTACGATTCTTCTTTGCAGCACCATTTGCAACTGCTGCTGCTTCTTTTGTTACATCTGTCATAACTTAATTAAGTTTTAAAACGATTATATTAATTGATTAAAAAAGGGAACTGATATGCTCAGTTCCCTATAATAAAAGCGAATGAATATCTAATGAATGAACTAATTACTCAGCAGATTCAGCAGCCTTATTAGCAGCTACACGAGCAGGCTTCTCATCAGTATACTCACCAAGAGGATAATAGATAACATCAACAATCTTATGACCATCGTTGAACTTACCTGTCTCACCAGCCTTAACATCAACAGAGAATACACGCTTCAAAGCAGTCTTATCTTCCATATCAGCTTTAAGCTGCTCCCAGTTGTTTGTATCAGAGAAAGTAAGCTTCAAACCAGTACCAACTGCATTACCACTAGCAGCAAGCTTACAACCACTGAATGCCTGGGTCTGTGGACTCTGCATCTCATCAACTGTATAATGCTCCTTAATCTCATCATCTGTAGCATCCTCATTAAGGTTGTAAGCAGCAATGAGCTGAGCACGATTAGCAGCAATGATAGCATCAACATTCTCATCATAGAGCTTCTTCTTCTCTTCCTTAGTAAGACGAACAGCTACAGTAGCTTCTGAACCATCCTTCTTAAACATAGGAACACCCTTAGCGATATACCAAACAGTAAGAGACTTAATACAAGCTTCTACACCCTCAGAAGTCTCAAGGTCGAAACCATTATTCTTAGCATACTCCAACAAATCGGCATTTTCCTTAGCCATTACAAGTGCTTCAACATCAGCAATGTTATTAGCAAACATAATGTTATCACCAGCCTGCAAACCAAGAGCCTTAGATACAGAACCTGTAATAGCAAAACCACCCTTAGTAGTAGCAACAATAAGCTGAGGCTCAGCATTAACTACACTACTCTTAACACCACTTGCAACTGCTGAAATACCGAATGATAAACCGTTAATCTTCATAATTTTAAATATTTAAATTGTTAATAAAATAATTATATAGTATAATACTATTTACACACTAAATTGTTCCTTATTCTGGAGAAACTTCACCATTAGAAATTTCTTCAATATTTACAAAGTCTTCATCATTAGGAACTGAATTGGCAAAGACTTCGGATAATTCATCGTCTGACATAACACCCATAAGAATATCACTAGCTATATCACGAGCACCATACATAAAAGCACGATGTCCAATCATAATACGAGTATATTTCTTAAAAGTATCTTTAGTAAATAAGTCAGCCGTATTAGCTTCTGTATAAGAGAAATGTCCTACAGCATGAGTTTCAACTACTTTACCATATATTCTCTTAAACCTAGTAAACTTATATTCAGTAACATAATCTGTAGGAGTAGCCTGAGTTCTAATAACAGGAAACTTACCTTCTTGAGCTACTTTCATAGCTTGTGGTAGATTAATGCACTTAATACATTGTTCGTTAATTTGAAATTCGTTGTATACTCTACCTTTTAAATCTTTATAATATTTAAGAGGATAAACACCAACTATTTCATCGTCTGTTTTACTTTCAGCTTCTGCTTTGGTACGACATTTAACACAATACTGTGGAAGTAGTGTCTCATCATAAACATTATTGCCATCAGTATACTTATACTGAGGTACATAATCTTTAGTAGTTTCCCAGACTATACCTGCCCTTGACAACAACGCTTTGACGATATGAACATCAACACCGGTTTTACCATTAATTACATGGATATGTTCTATACAAGTACTAAAAGGTAATCTTAAATCTTGCGCTCTCATAAGAATAGCAAGACCTTCATTTACAGTCTTAACACCGCCTTTTTCTGTAGCAATAATCTTCTTTAGAAATACTTCTGCATTAGCAAGTTGTTTCTCATCAAGAAGATTTAGAACATGAATACCAGTATTAACATCATCTTGTCTAACAATCAAACTACGATTGCTACCATTTTCATCTTTAGTATCATTCATTATTTCAAAGAGCTTATTAGTTCGTTTTCTAATTTCTGCTGCAAAGATAAGAACTTTTTCTTAATCAACAATACAATAAGCATTATTATTATCAACTTTAACATTTCTATCAAAATCGTTAATTGTTGTATGATTGATTGGAACAGTTCTATCTTCTAGTTTTTTCTCCTCTAACGTACTTTTATAGAATAAGGTATATAATAATACCTCATTACTGAAATGAACCTTAGAAAGCCTATAGAAATAGTTCTCAATAGTATCGCATAGCGGAGAAGTGATTATAACCAAATCAATATCAACATCTAAAGACTTGTCAGGTGAAGCACCGCAAGAAATTACATTTATCTTATGGCTATTCATAAGTTTCTGTGCAAGTTTCTTTTGAGCAATAACACCTAGAAGTCTAGGTTGACCTTTCTTTGGACCACTCTTTATAAGAATAGGATTTCCATAATCATCTACAGCAGGAATATTATCTACTTTATCATGGCAATTAGCACAAATTCTTTTACCAGATTTATCATTAAGATAATCAGTAACAAGATTAGCAAATTCACCATACTTGTTTATAATGAGTATATTCTTGTCTGAATTGTTATTGACTATATCTAAGATATTACTAAGTTTATCTTTAGAACTAGCAAGTTTAGTACTACGTTCTCTAATAATATTATAAATACTATCAGCACGTTCTTTAATAGCAGCAGGACTATAAAGTTTATCTATGTCTCTATTAAATTCCGAAGACATATCTAAATGATTATCCCAACCATTAGTACGAGCAATAGCATCACATATCATCATACTAGAACAATTAGTAGCACTATTTCCCAATCTAGCATACTTGATATTATCAAAGTTACCAAATATAGCTAGAGCAGTAGAAATTTCCCTATTATAATAGTTCATTTCTTTATCTAGTTCAGTATCAGGTGTTATAGTTAACCCTACCAAACACTCTTTTACGGGGCGGTTAGTTCTAACTTCATCAATAACATTTTGACTAAAGTTACCAATACTAGGAGCAACAGTATAGAAATCATCCATAGTTTTACTATCTAGTAGTTTACTAAGAATTACTAGATTAAACTTAGATTGTTCTATCATAGCTATATGTACAAAATGAAATATACTAGGATTATAAATTATAGTCAGTAAAGGACTATATTCATTAATATGTTCAGCAGCATATTCTGTAGTTAAAATCCTAAGATTTCCATTATGTATTACAGTACGAAAAGAATTATTCCATACTTCATTGTTCAAAGTAGTTAGATAATTTTCAATACTACTTCTATCTGCAAAATCTTTCACAATAATAACAATATTAGTCGTAGGAGACTTATTGTAAAGTTGTGGAAGAATATAAAGCAGAGGTCTTAGAGCATCAAAAGGAGCAGGTATTACAAAAGTACCTATTCCTTTATTCATTCTCCAAACATCAACAGCATTTAAATAAACTTGTTCTTCTGTCATTATTCTTCTTCATTATCAAATAAACTATTATACATACCAAAGTTCTTCTTTAATAGAGCTTTTCCACTAAGAGTTTTATTCTTTGAATTACCTTTCTGATTAGAACTTATTCCAAGTTTAATAGGATTAATAATCTTATAAGCTTCTTCATAATAATAAGCATAATTTACATTACACTCACTAATATCTTTATCATCAAGTAAATTAAGAATTTGAACTGGTTTTCCACTAGCTAAAACACTACGTTTACCAGTAAGTTTATGCTCTTTCATAATCACAACTCCTCTAGTAGATACATAGAAACGAACATGAGGTTGACTACGAACTTCAACACGTTTTCCATTTACTACTTTTTCATAAACAACTTCAAACTGTTTACCAACATTTTGAGTTTTACAAAAATCAAGAATATCTTTATGATTACAAAGAGTTTCCATTACAGATGTACCATGAGCAAAATACTCAAATACAGCAGTAGCTACAATAGGCATGTCATAACCTTTTTTAAGGTCTTTAATGTACTGCTTTGGGTCAAGAGCACCTTTATACTCAAGTTTATCGTTACTTTGAATATCAAAATAATTATTAACATTAAGACTAACAAGCATCTTATAATGTTCATCATCAGCAGACATTCTATTAGTCTCATTCCATTCCTTACAAATTTGATTATAAACGTCAATTTTATCATAAGGAAGCTTTATAACGATACCATCTGTATTAGCACTAACAACATGTATTCCAGCAAGTTCAAGAGATTCACAAAGAGTCATTGTCATTAACTGACCATTAATAGTAACTCTCATTTGTGCAAGTCTATCATAAAGCCAATAATTTTCATAACCATATTTACCATAAATAGCATTGATTACAATCTTTAATGCTTCAGCTGCTAGACTATTATGTACGCCAGGAACTACAAATCCATCTTCATCCTTAGTATGTTTACACTTAACACGCGTCTGTTTAAAGTAATCTACCATGTTTACAAACACCTTAGTATTAAGATGTTCAGGTACTACTTCATAACTAATCATTATACTAGGATAGTAGGATGTATACAAATTTGTTAATCTACATATTTCTATGTAGTTCAGACTATATCTTCATTGTGTACCATAATAGTTCTTTCTCTACCTTTACCACTAGTAATAATATTTCCAGCATCATCAAGATAATGCCAAATATATCCTTTACCAGTCTTTTTAGAACCATTACAACAACCTAATAATGTAGATTTTGCAAGTCCACTAGCTTTACAAGCTTCATCGCTGTTTTCATATTCAGCAATCTTATGACCATCATATCTATCAAATTGACCAATACGATTAAATTTAAGTTTCCTCATCTTTTCACGGAACTCTTTAGTTTTATGAGTTTCGTGAGATTGAGTAGCCCAAGCTAAACGTTGACTATCAGAATGATAAGTATCTTTAATCATAAGATTATATAGTTTAGATAATCCATAAGACTTTTGATAATCTCTTTCTTTTTCAAATAGATTTTCATTAGTCTCTTCAAGTATGCTAACTTTAAATTTATCTATACCATATTTATTATAATCAGCTTGTAATCGTTTATTAGGATGATTACCTATTCTAAGATTACTATAATGTTTTATTACACGACTATAAATATCTTTAGAAGAACCAATATAATTTTGATTATTTACTTCGCAAGTGATACAATAAATACCGCTTTTATCTTTTAAATGAGTAAAATAACCATAATATACATTTTGATTACTTCTAGTTTTACCATAACCGTTAAAACCGTCAGGAGTAGCATTTTTATGTTTTCTACTTACCTTAATCTTAGACACATCAAATACTAACTTTAATTTCGACAAATCTTTCATAATCTTTATAATTTAAATTATTAATAAAACACTGTGAAACAAAGGTAATATCTTTTGGGTAATAACACAATGCAAGGTGCTTCGATTTAAATAAATTTAAACCTACGTCTTACGACTAGTCGTTGAACCTTCTTCCTTATTAGGAAGCTCGGCTGCGGATTGTCCAATATTATCTTCTTTTACTATACTCTCAGTCTTTCTCTGAGACCAACATCTACATTACTGCGATGATTAGTGAGATAATCTCTAAGGAGTTCCCCGTCAATTCACCTTGTTTAATCACGACTTACATCAATCGTGATGAACATAAACATATTTATTAGTACTTTTAAGTATTACAGGTTTGTCTTGAGTATGAATACCTCCAGTAGCTAGAGTATATGTTGTACCATAAAAATCTATTTCACGTACAAAACTATCTTTATTAGTTCTATATATAACAACTTTCTTCATTTCTTCAAGTAAATCTTGAAGTTGTTTAGTCTTAAACTTAATATGAGGAAATATAATACGTTTAAACGATAAAGCAGTTCTTTGAGTACGAAGATTTTTAAAAGCATCTTCTTTAAGTCCACTACGTTCAGAATAGAACTTATTAAGAAGTTTATCAGCAATATTACTTCTAGCGCTACATAGAAGATTAAGTTTAAAAGCATGACCTAGACTATATCTAAGTTTAATCTCATCAGGCTTTTGTCTAGCTATCTCGCAAACAAGAAATACATCATTCTTATTATAATGAAGCATAGGCTTTATATATTTAGGCATAAGATACCTATCAAAGTCAGCAACAAACAAATGATTTAATTGTTCATTAGTCATACCTTTATATTCATCTTTTTTCCTATATACATCACCTTCTTCATCATCTATTGGAGGTAGCTTAAAATCAAGAAGATTATACCATTTAAGATTAATACTAACTTGCTTTAAACTTTTACCATACTTCTTACGTTCACCAGTATCTTTATCTACATTTACTCCAGCAGAATTAAGAGCATAAACTTTAAACAAATCAACAGTTACATAAGGTAATCTATACTTACGAATAACATTAAGTAGAGGGTCATTCCATAAAGCATCTTTATCATCTTGTAGAGATATTAGTTTATTATTCACTTCTTTAAGAAATGAACAAAGTTGTTTACTAGTATCAAAACGATTCCAATACATAAGGAAAGCTCTAGTCATCATATCATCATAAGCTTGATTGTTATAGCCAAATAAATCATATCTATCTACAGTACCATCATCTTTAGTTATAGGACGCATCTTCTCAAAGAAGTCTATTAGTTCTAACATCTGTGAATCATCTGTATCAGTAACATAAAATATCCAACTCTTTACACTATCAAGTCTAGACTTAATTTCTTCAACTGTTAAAGTATCAGTTAAAGCACCTTTACAATCTGCAAATTTATCAAGATAATCTCTAACATCTACAAAAGTAAATGAAATCATATTCTCGAATACTTCTAAGTCTACAGCTAAACTATGAATCATTTATCAATTTAATTATTTCCATTCCATTATAATTATTATCTTTATTAGCAGTAAGCCATTTAACTAGACGATTACGAAATTCATCGTATTTATTATCATCTATAAACTTAATAAAAGGAGAGTAATTTGTACTGTAAACAAAAGGAGATACATAATATAGTTTGTCTTTACCTTTAGTAATATCAAAACCAAAATTAGTAGCAGCATTACCAAGAAGCATTATCTTCTTGATATTATTAATTCTAATATCAGCAAATGTATGAAGCATACATCTATTAGCTATATATTGATTTACAGGACAACGTTCATCAAGCTTACAACGAATAAGAGGAACAATATAAGGGTCTAGTTGTTCTAGACCCCCCGTAAGAGATGTGATAGTTTCCTTTACTATTTCCACATACTTACTAAAAGTCATTCCTCTATTCTTATAAGCATTATAATCAACATTAGGTACAACAATAATCATACCTGACATTGGATTACCAACACCATCAAGACATTTGCACTTAGTATTAAACATACCTAAAGCACAATTGTCACATACTTTGGAACTCATAATTACATATTATCCACGATATTAACCAAGAGTACTTCCAGGATATTTACTAATAGTCATAAGATTAGGAAAGTTACAACCATTTTCAATACGCTTACGAGCTTTAATTTTATCACTTCTTTTCATAATTAATTAATCTTTAGTAGGTTCAACATAATCTTCTACTTTATCATAATGATTAACATTATAATTATCGTAAATAGCAGCTATAAACATGAATATATTATCACGTTTACCCCAAGTTTTATCTAGTTTACGCTTATAGCCATAAACAATAACTGTACCATCAACGCTAGCTTCAAGTTTAGCAACTTTATAATATTGATGTTTAACGCCCCAAGCACCAGTGACATCAGTCATATAAACATCACCAACTTTAATAGGACAATTAGCGAGAATATCAGCAGTTGCTGCGTCGTTAAGAGCATTCATACGATTCTGATAATCTTTCTTTATTTCATCGCTTTTATTAATGTAACATTGTACGCGTTCTTTAAAAGAAGGAATATTACTTGTATTACACATTTTATTTAATATTTTAATTTTCAATTTGAGCGCATCAAATAATTTTCGTGATTAATTAATCGACTAAACTATTCAAATTGCTTAAAACTCAACAAAATTGTCATCTGATGAATTTGGTATCACTTCGATGTTCCATTCTGCCAGCGAAAACTTGACACTTTCATAAACATAATCAGGACGAACAACAACACCTTTATGATAATTATCATCAATAATAACAATAGTAGCATTTAAGAGAGTACCAATAACAGTACGACTATTATCTTTTTTGGTTAGCTTTACAGTATCACCAAGGTTCAAATTATTTTCATCAAGAATACCATTAGATATAGTATCTTTAATTCTAGCTACATCTTGTTCTTTTTGTTTAAGAACTCGAACTAGTCTAACAAAGCTATTATTATCAATATCCATATCTCAAATACACTTTTTCTTTAGCTCTACTAACAGCAACATAAAGCCGCTTATTAATATCACTAGCGTTAGGGTAAGGTCTACCATATTTATCATAAACAATATCCATAACATCTACCATGCTTACATTGTAAGTTGAGCCTTGAGACTTATGACTACTAATAGCAAAACCATAATCTAAATCTCTATAATAAAGAATAGAACCGTCAGGTCTACCAATATTAACAAGAAGAAGACAAGATTCTTTAAACTTATAATAAGCTTTCCATTTAGCAGCACGAATATCTTTACGAGCATTCTTAGCTTGCTGAATTAAATCATCAGCAATCTTACAATACATAGACATAGTATATTTATCTCTATGGTCTATAATAAATAATGGAGAAGTAACTTGACCACCAAATACAGCTTGAAATTTAACCATGAAACCTTTAAGCTCATATTGCGGATGAGTATAGTTAGCTATCTCTTTTACAATATAATCTTCACTATTCTGAATAATTGCATCATTAAATTGGTCAACAATAGTAACATAAGAAGTAATCAAATCATTCTTAGTAATAACAGATTTTTCACTGTCTTTAATTATACTTTCTCTAATAAATTTATTCCAATTAGAAACAGCTTTATTAGTATAAGATATAACTTTGACATAATCAGTATTATGAGTAATTGATTCGTCACTAAATTGTTTCACAACTTCTTGCTGAAATTGAGCAGAATTACAAACTACAAATCCTTTAGTCATAGTATTATCAAATTTACTACGATTACGAGATATGTAATTTAGGAAGTTAAAAGTTCCATTATAAACATCACCACGAAGAAGTTCAGTAAGAGTTCTTATAGGATTATCTTCATCTTGTCGTACAATCTGTGTAAGTCTGAAAGATGTAACGCCTTTAAAAGCATAACTATCCTTCTCGTTTACGGGCGGGATTTGAGCATCATCGCCACATAGTATAAGTTTAATACTATACTTCTTCATCATCTTATCAATATAAGTAACAAGACTACGATTAAGCATAGAGCTTTCATCTACTATATATAGACGATAATCTTCAATCTTTATACGACCATAAGAAGCAAAAGTAACATTGTTAATATCAAACTTTTCAATATCATAATTAGGTTTAAAACCAAAATCAGATTGAATAGTATTAACATTACAATGAGTACCTCTAATACTATTTTTAAGAACTCTACAAGCTTTATGACTTGGAGCACTTAATCCTATTTCAGAGAATGGTATATTACAATCTTGAAGTAAAGCTTTAAGAAGAAAAGTTTTACCAGTACCACCAGGACCAATCAAAGCACGCTTAAAATCTTTAGGATTATAAGGTTCATTAATAAACTTAATAAGTCCATTATAAGCTTTTGTTTGGTCATCAGTAAAAGTAAACTTTTTAGCTCTATTTTTATTAGGAGTATTTATAGTAAATTCATTAGTATTACTCATTATATATCCTCCTCATCATCTATTAAATGTTTAACATTATAATCATGACCAACTAGAGTTAAAATTCTATTGAATTTAGCATAAAGTTTACCATCAATTCTAACAATCCAACAAGAACAAATCCAGTTATGACAAAAAGGTACATAACGATTAGGGTCTGCTTTCTTGAATATTCTATCACTTTCACTAAGAAGTAAACTAATATATTGTCTGTTTCTTTGACCAACTCTAGTAAATATACGTTCACATTTAGTTAAATCATAAGAATCTTCAGTAAAAGGAAGAGTTACTCCATCTTTACCTACATCACTTATATTAGTATCTTTGGTAAGTCTATTAATATAATCAAAGTACCTAATACGAACAGTAAAATTACCTTGTTCATCTTGAATAACTTGACCAGGAACTAATTTAGTTAACTTCTTATTAGGAAGTACAGTTGGTGCTCTACGTTTAGTAGAAGCTTTAGGCTTAAATACAAATTTAAGCTTAGAATAATCTACATTCATTTCTTCTTGTTTGTTAGTTTATGTTCTTTCTTAATCTTCTTAGCTTCTCTAGCACTTATAGTACTATCTTCAAAATTAAGATTAGAAGCTCTAACATTCTTACTACGATTAAGAATATAACCGCAATAATGAACTAGAAAATCAATTCTACCCCACATGTGAATACCAATTACAGTATTAGTTGGAACAATGATACGATTACCATTGATTTCAGCTACTCTTGATACACACTTTAAATCCTTTCTTTCATCATGTTTCTTTGCCATTTTACAAAAAGTTTAATTAATAATATTATCTACTTGAACACTACATTCAATGGAAGTTCTGCTTGGTTTCGCACCATAAGCCGTATTACTACACTTAGCAGAACTTAATTATTCTATCCTCCCCGTAGAGAAGTTAGTATACAATTATTCTCTTTTTCTAGTTTATCACATATATTAGTTATAAAATTAATACCAGCATGTCTAACACCAATTATATCTTTAATTACAGTAGTCATATCATGTTGAGTTAATTTCATAAGAAAATATATAGTTCTAAACCCTCTACGAGTATTAAGAGGAAAATTATAAGGAATAACATAACCTGTACGTCTTGAAGAATGTTTATAAAAGTCTTTTTTATCAACATAACCATTACATTGTACAACTTCTCCAAAATCAGGTACATTACAATGTCTTGTATCAAATTGATAAAGACAACTATTACATAGTATCATAGTCTACCCTTTCTTCTTCTAATAGCTCTACGTCTACTTTCTCTACGTTGAGTTTTACCATCAGGAATACTACTACTACTACAAATTAAACCTGGATGTTCATTAGCACTAAGTATAATACTTCGTGTATTATAATAGTTTCTAATATCACCTACATATAAATCTTCATCTCCCATAATTTTATACTTTAAAATCTCTTTCTATTTTAACATTACTATTATGATGAAGAGTAGCATGACGTAAATGACATTGAATAGCATTTTTAATACCAAGTCTTATAGTCATTTCGTTATACTTATCGTCTTCATCATCAACTTTAACAGTTATATTATATTTATACAAACTCATACTTTAAATATATTATCGAGAATGTTTCTGAAATTAGGATTATCTATTACATACTGTGCATCAGCTTCATTTTTGAACATAATATTACCAAAATACATATCTGTATTAGAATTAATATGAACAATTTGATAACCATAAGGTTCTGTTGTGGTTTTATCATAAGCTATCATATAACCACATTTATCAGCATTAGTAGTATATTCCCAATCACCATTAAAATAATTAGCAATATACATAAGAGTAATTATTGCAACTATTTTCTTACGAGTTGACGTACTTACAGCAATAGATGAACTAAGATATTCACAAGCATCAATAGGTTTTAAATTATACATTTCTTCTATTGTTAACCATTTTCTCTTAAATCTGATAATGCCTTTATCTAAATCACTATTATCTTTATCGATTACATAACCGTTAGGTAAATCAAATTCTACAGATTTTAATTTACTAGGATTATCATCTCTAAATAAAGGTTCAATCTTGTAATACTTATCTTTAGTATTATTTTTAGGAATTTCTACAAATACTACAGATTTAGTATCAGGTCTTCTAACATGTGAACATTCACCAAATATATTAATTCTTTTATCTCTAGATAAAGCATCATCATTTCTATCGCCAGCAGATATATCACTACTAGAACAAATAGTAGCAAGAGAACAATCACAACAAGAATCACTTTCGGTTACTTCATATAATTTGTTCATGTACTCAATCTTAGTACCAATAGCAAATGCTTTACCTATTTTATTTTTACTTCTATTTGATGGCATAATTAATTCTTATTTTAAATGGTTTATTAATACCGTTATAAGAAACAGTTGTATGATATATTATATCATGTTTCTTATGCTTAAATTTATTATATAGAATTTCAGCTACAGTACTTATAGTAAAGTAATCAATAGCATTAGTATTAAAACTAGCTTTAATTTCATTACGTAAAAGTATTATAGCTTCAGTGTCTTTATTCCTAAGTTGAGTTTGTGTTACAACTATCATTTTATTTAATATTTTATTTTGTAATATAAAGCCCTCAAATTAATTTGCCGATAAATTTATCAGCTAAATTAATTGAGAGTTGTGAAACCTAGGAAATTACGTAAAAAATCAAATTTACTCATAAATACCGGATTGCTCAAGCATAATTGCCTGGTCAGCCTGCATATCAGAGTAAATATCATCAAGTACATCATCACTAAGAGTAATAGTACTTGGAGCATCAGGAAGTTTAGTTCTATCTTTATTCATAATTTAAATATTACATTTTTTACCATTACTAACAGTACTTATACCAAAATTAGGCATAATAATCGGCATGGATTTTTTCAAGATATTAATATCAACTTTATTAGGTACAATATTAACCTTTTCAAGATGAACACTTGCGCAGTCAAACTGCACTTTAGTTCCTAATTTACCTTTAAGACAAAGGTCTTTTACAGCACACTGAGGACATTTAACCCCATTAGCTATAACATTATATATATTACCGGCAATTACAATACCAGTTATAACATTTTCTTCCATAATTGTATTTATTAAACATTAAAAAACCACTACTACTTTCACAAGCAATAGTGGCATATCCTTTGAATAAATTTATGAATACGTTTACACACTTGTAAACACCAGATTTACTATATGAAAAATAGAATAATAATACTAATTATAAGAGCAACAATAATAGCAAATAATATACGTGCTTCTTTATTGCGTGCTTTAATAACTTTTTCAAAAGCATCAATTTTACCATAAAGAGTTTTATTATGCTCTTCAAGGATAGAAATAGTAGTAGTTTTATTACTTAATGTTGTATTAAGTGAATAAATAGTCTTTTCTTGATTACTCTGAATCTCCTCACTCTTATCAAGAGAATCTTTAAGAATTTCAATTCTCTTTTCATTAGTAAGTTGAAGCTTCTTGTATGTATCAATAGTCTTACTTGACTTACGTTCAACATCATCTTTACGAAGAATGATATTAACTAATTCGTCAATACTCTTTTTACGGAGTTTAGTTCTACGACATTTATCAGCAGAACTTAATTCTTTTTCTTTTACCATAATTCTCTTATGTTTTAATTATTCGTATAATATATTATCACTAAGTTCATCATAATTAGCATCATCACCAACCATGATTTCACCAAATAAGTCATAATCATCAATATCATGACTAGTACAGAATGCATCAATATCTTGAGCATTATAATCAAATTCATTATCTTGTATCATAACTGTTATTATTAATTACAATGCAAAGATAATGAATTTAATCATTACATTCTTCTACGGGGCGGCTAGATTAACTATTATTTCAAGCAATACTAGCACTCTTAACATTAAAAGGATGAATATTAACTATTCTACCTTTATAGCCATAAGTCTTAAATCTAGACTTAGCAATTTTCTTAGCATGACTAAAACCTTTACTAGTAGAAATCATAAGACTTCCATCAGCACGTTCTTTAAGTCTACTACTAACAAAATAATATTTTGTACACATAAGTTCTCCTTATTTAAATCAATAAATAGTAGTAGCACTATTTCTAGCACTACTACTTATAATAACAATTAGCCAAACATAATCATACGAGCCAGCTCTTTGAGTAGTTCTACAGACACATCCCTAAGTTCCATAATATTAGTAATGTGATTATAATAACTATTATGCTCCACTGGAACAGCTGTAGCATTACTAGACCAAGGATTAGTATATTCCTGACCCTTAGCTACAGCCTCTTGCACAATCTCAATCTTAGCACCACTAAGTAACACTTGCAAGCAATTAGGATGCTCAGCGATATAGTTACCCGCAAATGCAGTCTTAGAATTGTTTCTAAATGCAGCAATAATACTGAAAGCAGAAACAAATACAACATTTACTTCACCTTCAGAATAATTACCTTTTTCATCAGCAACATAACCCTTAACTGGAGTGTTAAGAGTGATAGCTACTCTTTGCCAAGTAGTCATATCAGTTACATTGACGTTACGAACTGTAGTAGTTACTACATTGTTAGTCTTAACTTTCTTGAGTTCAGCACTCACTGTTTCAAAACTTTTCATAATTCTTTAATTTAAAACGTTTATAATATTGTTAATTAACACGATTACTAATTAAACTAGTACTATCTTCACAGACCGTACTAGTAACAGAACTTTATTTATTTGGAAATGGGAAGTCTAGCATTATAATAATCAATAGCTTTATCACTATCAAAGAGGTTTTCATTATAATCCTCTATTTCATTAAATAAAGCTTCAGAAGCATTATAATAAGTTTTATAAACTTTTATTTCATTACGAAGTTTAGTATTAGCTGTAACAGCATTAACTAAACTAAGAGTACTACTAACAGTAGTAGCTATTAATATTAACAGCACAAGAGCTGTAGATTTACTTACTTTCTTCATCTTTACTAGCATTATTAATTATAATAGTACCACTTATAATAAGTAGTACAATACCAATCATATTAACTGCATTAATACTATCATCAGTACCATGAGTAATAAGTAAAAGACTTAAAAATAACATAGGTATGACTGATAGTCTAAGTATATATTTAAATAAATCTATATCCATAACATTAATAAGTTATATAGTAAAACATTTGAATATCAGTTATAGTAGTATTATTTACTTGAAAAGCACTATGCTAATGAACAGGCAATAGTATAGGAGTAACTATAGGAATAGTTGAAGTAGATTTATAACTACTATTACTAGTTAATACACAAGCAATTAATGATACTATTAGAGTTGTAAAGAGAGTAAAATATACTATATATGCAAATACTCTATGAGTACGATAAGAAACATCATAATCATAAAGAATAACATCAATAGTTACAGTAACAAATAGAATAATTATAAGCGAAATTAATAGTATAATCATAAATATTATTAATTTAAAGAAGATGAGAAAGTGGAATTATATCAGCACCACTATCTTTAACTTTCTCACCTTTAATTACACAAACTTCTACATTAATACAATTATCATCATTACAATCACACTAATTACTTCCAAGAATAATATCAAAGTCAGCACATTTATTATATTCTTTTTGATTAAGCATATCATTATTTATTTTATAGTTATTACTAGTGTAACAGAAATACCTCAGCTTTCACTACGTTCTAGCTTCGACTAAGCTTATATATATATATAATAACACGCGCACGCACGCACGTACCTTAGAGCCTTTACTTTAGTAAAGGCGGTTACTTGCTATTGTCGCGCGCAAAGCACGTGCGCACGTACATTATTATAAAAGCATTAATGTTACACTTATATCTCACGTCTATTCACATGATTATAAGGATATTCATAATCATCAATATTATCATAAATATCCTCATAATCAATATCATTAAGCCATAATTCTAATTCCATTAATATTATCATATTTAATAGACTTAAATCTACTATCTCTATCAGAAGCTTTTATGTATTCACTAATATATTCTTTAGTAATTACACAAGAATCTGTATCAACAGCATAAACATAGTATTTACTAACAAGACTAAGATTATCTTTAATCTCAATCTTAATTGGTTTATTAACCACAGCTTTAATAAGCTCAACTTTACTATTCATAATATAGTTCTCCTATACTTTAAAGATTAATACTAAAATAATGAGCAGTTTTAATACTTACTCAGGTATGAACAATTCCTTTTACACATTGTTCAAGGACAACATCTCTTTAAGCACCGAGGTTATCGCTATTAATATGCGCAACAAAAGTCTTATAACACTTATAAAAAGTCTTATAAGTATTCTAATTTTGATATGCAGAATTTGTTTCTTTTTTGTTGTCAACTCTTGTAACTTTATTGTAGTCAACTTGAGTTGTTCTTGTAGTCAAAAGTACAATGAGTAACAAGAGCAGGAGATTTCTCTCCCACTCTTGCATTTCATTACTCAGCTGGTTTCTCAACAGCCTTCTCAGCCTTTTTCTCAGCTGGTTTCTCAACAGGCTTCTTAGCCTCTTTCTCAGCTGGCTTCTCAGCTTCTGTCTCAGCTGGCTTCTCAGCTTCTGTCTTGACAGTAAACTTGTGTACAGTTGGAGCAAGATTCTCAAGGTCGAGAATAGTAGCTTCAACAGCATCGAAATCATCTTCTTTACGAATAGCAAACTTTCTACCACAAGTAGCAAGTTTAATCTTAGTAAGTCTAGTATGATAAGTCACACCATCAGAACTCTCTTCTTCACCAGTAACTTCATTGATGAAGGTGTCGCCATCTTCATAACGTTCAATAGTGACAGAAAGAGTAGCACCAAGCAACAGACTATACCAAACTCCATCAGGAGTAATAGTATATTCCTTTCTGTCGAAGTCCTTGAAGTACACCTGCAAGAAGTTCGGTGTCAAGTACACTACGTGCATGAACTGACGCAATGACATTACTAACTCGTTAGTAACACCTTCAACAAACTCACCAGTCTCCTTGTCTGCACTACGCTTTGGAAAGTTTTGCACAGTAATGAGGTTAATGAATTGTCTACCGTCTGCATTAGCAAATGTACGTACATTCTGAACTGTCAAATTAAGATTCATTGATTTCATAATAATAAGTGTTTAAATTAATGAAACTAGCCTAAGCTAGAGCATGAACCCGTTCCATGCCAAGACTTGTTTCTTTTCTTGTTGTTGAAAATTGATTCTTTCTTGTAGTCAAAATGTTGAATTTCCTGCTTGATGGGCGGGGGTATTGATATTGTCTTTATGATGGTGGGGGTCTAACTACATACCTCCTTGCTTATAGTTATTCATATAATTTTCTACCCCTACTTTTACTGCTTCTATTATTATCATTTACTTTATAATTTACTTTACCTTAATCTTCCTTTACTTCATCATTATCATTATTCATATAATCATTTACGTTACTTTTACTATTATCTTATACTTTTACTTTACTATTATTACCCTTACTTGTTTCATAGTTTTCTTTATCATTACTACTTGTTTCATTTTTATCATTATCATTACCATTACTTTTAATTAATCATCACATTAATTTTACTATTACTTTACTTACTAATCGTGCTGATAATTATCAAATTTAGTTAATTCCGTTTAACTAATTATAATTTATTACTAATACTATTATTACTTTCATTATTATTATCTATATTTGCAGCAGTATTTCTAGCACCTACAGTATTACTATTTACTAAGTTAATTTCTGTAGGCTGAAACAACTTAATAGTACGGACACTATTCAAAGTATTAATTTAAAATATAAAATTATGGTTGATTTAAAAGTTAATTATCTTGGTCTTAATCAGACCCTTCGTATGCCTACTAGTATGAGTGAAATTGACATGAATGTAATTGCTGATTACGTTAAGCATGTTAATGTTAGTAAGGATTATGCTCTTATTGCTGTTGTATTTAAAGAGCGTCCTATTACTATTGTAAGTGTTAGTAGACAGAATAAGAATGCAAGTGTTAGTGGTGTTGCTGTTATGATTAAGAGTAATACTGATGATGAGTTTATCAAAGACATTAAACTTGGTGAAACTATAGTTATTTCTCCTAGTGATATTGCTATAGGACATCATGTTAATTCTCCTGATAATGTTCTTACTCCTGGTTTCTTACTTAATCTTCTTCAAACTAACGCTGATTTAAATAAGAAACTTATGGCAGTTAATGTTCCTACTTATTTTGTAGATTTTAAGATTGTTCCAGTTTGTAATATTCATGGTTTTATAGGAAAGTATGTTCCTACTTCTAAATATTATATTACTCCTGATGCTGGAGAAACTGATATGGGTAAGTAATTACCTATTCACATCTTCTACGGGGAGGCTTTAAAAGCTAAGGGAGTTCACACTCCCAAAGCTTTATATTGTACTATTAATAATATTATTAATATGAAATATAAAATAAACGATGAAGGTTTAGAAGAAGGTAAATTTCCTAGTTCTACTGGTAAACAAGTTCTTATTGAAAATAAAGCATCTATACTTAAAACTATAGATGATAATATTATAGATAAGGATGTTGCCATGATGATTCTAGTTCAACTTGAAAAAGATGCTCAACGTCATTTAGAAGCTGATGAAGTTACTGCTATTCCTTATCTTGGTAAGATTAAAAGAAAAGCTGGTTCAAAAGCTTATGCTAAAAATAAAGAAACTCTAGATGCTGCTAAAGAAATCATGACTCCTGAAAACTTTGAAAATTTCAGAGCTGCAATGATGAGAGAAGCTGTTATTAGAGACAATGAAGCAAAAGTATATAATTATCAAGTTGCACGTATGGCTAATAAGAATGGTAAAACTTATTGGAAATGTGTTGAACGTCGTGGTAAATATTATGCTAATATTAGGTTTTATTGTTTAGGTTGTTTAAATTATTCTGAACCATGCAACGAGATAGATTAATAATAGATAATCTTTTACTTATTGATGAAAATGGTATGCCTGAAGCTCCAACTATTCGTCAATTAATAGATAAAGACGTTAGAGAGCTTTATACTAGAGATAAGTCTAAAGATAAATCTGGTTATGTAAAAGACTGTATAGTTATTTATTATCTTGGAGACCCTAAGTCTCCTGCAAAACAAAGTGGTTTAAGTGATGCTGAAGCTCTTAAAATGGCTATAGAACAAGCTGGTCTTCCAGCTAACTATATACCTAGTGCTCTTGTTTTGAAAATAATTAAAAGATATTATGCTCAAAGTATAGGAGAAGCTGGTAGAGTTATTGAAAATCTTCTTAAAACTCTACATAATGTAAATATTGCAGTTGATTCTATTAATGCTTTGCTTAATGAAAAGCTTAGAGATAGAGCTAATTTAACTATAGAGAATGTAAGTACTCTTTTAAATTTAGTAGATAAAGTTACTGATAAAGCATCTGAGATTCCTAAGACTTTAAAATCTTTGAATGAAGCTAAGGAAAATCTTATGTATGAAAAAGAGTCTGAAAAAGCTAGAGGTGGTGGTGCTATTACTAGTAGTATGAATGCTGCTGATTATGTTTAACATTATATTGTTTAAGTTATGAATAGTATTTATGAAAATAACTTTCTTTATTTTGATGAAGGTCCTCATAAGTATACTGATTCTTTAGGTAATGAATATCTTAGTGTAACTACTAATATAGAAAATTACTGTCCTAAGTTTGATAAGAAATATTGGCTTAGAAAGAAAGCTAAAGAACGTGGTATTACTGAACGTAAACTTGAAGCTGAATGGGAAAGAATAACTAAAGAAGCTTGTGAACGTGGTACAGCTACTCATAATGGACTTGAAGATGGTATTAAAGGAAGTAGTATGTTCAAAGATGCTATTCAATATCTTAACCAAGTTAAAAGTGGTAGATGTATAACTGTAGCTGATATTCCTAATCTTAGAGCGCATCCTCTAGATATAGAACAATTTAAAGAAGCTACTAATAATAAGTATCCTGAAATATATCAAGTATTTCAATATTATGTAAATAAAGGATATACTATTTATTCTGAAATTGGAGTATTTGTTCCAGAGTTACTTCTTAGTGGTACTATAGATGTTCTTTGTGTGAGACCTGATAGATTTGTTATTCTTGATTGGAAAACTAATAAAGATGGTCTTCATTTTACTAGTGGTTTTTATCGTAAAGATAAAACTACTAAACCTGTTCAACTTACTAGTGAATGGTGTAATACTCATGAGTTTATGTTACCTCCTTTTGCTCATCTAGAAAATTGCAATGGTAATCATTATACTATGCAATTATCTACTTATGCTAGAATGACTGAAATGATATTAGGTATTCCTTGTGTTGGTCTAGGTCTTTGTCATATTCAAACTCCTTTTGAAAAGAATAAATATGGTATGCCTTATCGTGACGTTCATGGTATGTATAAGATTGACAAAGAAGGTAAGGAAGTTGTTACTTGGTTTAAGATTAATTATATTCGTAATGAAATAGATGCTATGTTTCAAGATAGAAGAATTAAACTTAATAAACAAGGTTTACTAACTCCACAAACTGAAATACAATGGTAATATAACTAGACGAAGACGAATTAATACTAGAGTTCTTCACGTTGAAGAAGTCGATAATATTAAATGTGTTTGTAAAGGTATTCCAGAAACTGGAATGTTTTATGTATTTGGTATATTAAAATAATAAGATATGAATGAAGAATTATTTAATAAAGCAAGTAAAGCTGATTTCAGCAAAATACTCGTCAATAAAGGATATGCCTATTTTAATAAAGGTAAGTATAATCTTAACATTATTGGTATCAGAAATGCTGGTAATAATGTTACTAATAAATTTGATGATGTTATTGTAGTAGAATACATTGATATGTATGGCATCAAATCTAGAAATATATTTGCTGCTACTACTGACCCTGGTATTACTAGTATGACTAAACCTGTAAGTTATAAAGGTTGTGCTATACTTGTTCCTGGTCAATATCGTTCTGCTTGGAAACTTGGTTATCATAAAGGTAAGTATGAAGCTATTGTTCAATATAAACCAGTAAAAGTTTATAGAGATAATAATAAAGACGCTGTTTATGATTTCAATCCAAAGACTATAGAAGAAGGTACATTTGGTATCAATATTCATAAAGCTGGAAAACATTCTACTCAAGTTGATAATTGGTCTGCTGGTTGTCAAGTTCTTGCTAATAAAGAAGATTTTGATACTCTTATGAAACTTGCTCATAGACAAATTAGTCAAGGATATGGTAAACTATTTACTTATACTTTAATTAATGAGGAGGATTTGTAATGGCTTGTATTCTTGTTGATGGTGTGGTTCAAGGTACTTTTACTATAAAAGATTTAGAAAAACAAATACGTGATATTTTTTCTACAGAAGAGAAACAAATGATAATTTCTCCTGAAGGAGGAATAGGATATATATCTCGTAAAGAGTATGCTGAAAGAAGTTTTCCAAAACTTATAGAATCTACTCAATGTCAAGAAGATATTAATAAAGAAATTATTAATAGTCTTCATAATTATAAACTTTTTAGTAAATGTTTAATCAATGGATAGTTTTAGTAATGAAGCTGGTAAAGGTTGTATATTTCTAATTTTTGCTATCATTATTTGTGCTTTTATAGCTTTTTGTGATTATCATCACAAAAAGAATAATAATATTATTGAAACTGATATTGAACTACAAAAACACAATGATAGTTTAAAAATTAAAGTTGATAATTTAGATAGTATTAAAAATGCAAAAGTTATTGAAGTTAAAACTCTTGATAATGATAGTACTGTTAAGTTATTCTACAAACTCATCAAGTAAATCATTAACATCTTCTACGGGGAGGATAGAACAAGATAGTGTAACTATAGCGATTAGTGATATTCGTAAAGCTAATGTTAAACTAATAGAATTAAGTTATGAAAAGGATATTAATAAGAATCTTCGACAAATTATTAGAAATGATAGTATTCTTGCAGAACAAGCTAGACAAAGATATATACTATTGGATAGGTCATGTAAGAAAGTAACAAAACAACGTAATGTTGCTTATTGTAGTGCTGCTGGTGCTATTATATTACTAATTTTAAGTTTGATAAAATGAGTGATAATCATACTGTAGAAAAATATATAGAAAGCTACCCAATGCTTCAATATATAAACGATAATACTGGTCAGTATAAACACGCTAGAGAAGCAGGTTATAAAGACCCTAATGATTTGTTTATGATTGGAGAAAGCGGTGGCTTTCTTCTTGATATACGTAGAGGAGATAAGTTTGTTAATACTAATCTTCTTACTGAGATGGCTTCTCTATATCATATAAATGGCGATAGATATACTTTATATAAAGAAGATAGTATTCCTCATCGTCAATTACGTAAAAGAGAAGAGTATAGACGTAAACACGGATTTGATGCTCCGTGTTTTATGCGTAATGGTGTAGTTTGTAATCTTCATATTAGTGGAGATATGTATAATTACTTGAATTATACTATTATTGAACAGCTTGATGAAAAGACTATTATTCATACTGATAAAGGTTCTGTTGCTAAGAAGAAACAAGACTTTCCTAAGTTTATAGATGCACAGTTTTGGACGTTTGCTATTATAGAGTTTTGTGAACTTAACGGTTTTCATCTTCTTATTGATAAAACTCGTCGTGGCGGTTTCTCTTATATTATGGCTAGTCATAGTGCCAATAAGATAAATCTTCAGCCTAATAAAGTTTGTATTCATGTTGCTGCTGATAGTAAATATCTTACTAAGCGTGGTGGTCTTACTGATTTTACTATTCGTAATCTTTATTTTTATGAGAATAAGACTTTCTTTAAACGTGGTATTCTTTCTCGTGCTGCTGAAAACTTTACTCTAGGCTTTAAACTTCCTAATGGTGATATTAGTCCTAATAGTTGGAATAGTGCTCTATTTAGTGCTTCTGCTAATAACAATCCTGATTGTGCTATTGGTAAGGATGCTGTTAGTGTTAAGACCGAGGAGGTTTCTACTATGGAAAACTTCGATGAATATATGAATGTTACTGAACCTGCTATGCGTACTGGTAGTTATGTTACAGGTAACTTATTTGCCTGGGGTACTGCTACTAGTGGTAACATGCAAACATTTGAACGTAACTTCTATAATCCATCTGCTTTTCATTTTATAGCTTTTGAGAATGTTTGGGATAAAGATTCTCGTAATGAAGTTTGTGGTTATTTTAAACCTTATTGTTGGGGTCTTCAAGGTCAGATTGGTGATAGATATGCTATGGATGCTGATGGTAATTCTGACATTGAAATGGGTCTTAGAATTGCTTATAAAGAACGTACTGATAAGAAAGTTCATAGTAAAACTTTTAGTGATTATATTAATTACTTAGGTCAGTATGCTAATATGCCTAGTGAATCATTCAGTTCTACTAGTGAAAACTTGTTTAGTTCTGAAGCTTTAATGCATTGGGAAGAAGTACTTAAAAATGACCCAGCTTATACTAATATATCTGATGATGGTATGTTTTTTGAAGATGCTGATGGTAAAGTAATATTTAAAACTAATGCTCGTATTAAAGCAGAAGGAGGTAAATTTAATAAAGATTTCTTTGATTGGATTCAAGGTGTACCTCGTAAACAACATGAACATCCACATGGTTGTGTTCGTAAATGGTTTGAACCTATTAGAGTTAATCATGTTAATGAAAACGGTAAATATGAAATTGGTATTCCAAAAGGTCAATATTCTATAAGTTATGACCCTGTAGGTGTAAATAAAGAAACTAGTGGTATCACTAATAAACATTCTCATAATAGTATTAAAGTTTGGGAGAACCCTACACAATATAATGGCTTTAAAGGTAAAGTAGTATGTGTGTATTATGGTCGTCCTGAGAAACTTGAAGAAGCTGATAGAATATGTTACTTTATGGCTGTTTATTATAATTGTATAGGTACTACTGGTGTTGAGGTTAACCGTGGTGAAACTGTTAGTAATTTCACTAAATGGAAAGCTTTAAAGTATTTAATGAAAGACCCAGTAGAACTTTGGGATAGTTCTATTAAAGCTAAAGTTACTGCATCTTATGGTGTAAATATGGGTGGCGGTAGCGGTCAAGGTACTACTAAAGTTCTTGAAGGACTTCGATTACTTAAAGAAATGTTGTATAGTGAAGTTGGTAAAAAACTTGATGGTACACCTCTTTATTTTTTTCAGACTATTTATGATTATCAAAGTATACTTGAACTTCTTAAATGGAATGATAAAGGTAACTTCGATAGAGTATCTGAAATGTTAATACATGCACTTCAATGGAAACTTGATGATGTAGAAGCTGCTAAAGAACTTGCTCATCGTAAGAAAGCTACTATTGAAAATTATAATGATAATATTTGGGATAGAGATTGGTTTGTTTAATAATTAACTAAATAAATATATGTATGTTTAATAACAATTTAACTTATCAATTTCCTAAACAAAAGGTTAGTGCTGAAGAGAAAGCAAAGCCTTATTGGTATACTAATAGTATTGATTATATTATTGGTTTAGGAATTAGTATGAATGACCGTAGTGATACTGAAACTAAAATTCGTATTCTACATGGTGAATTACCTCAAGAGTTTTATAGAAAAACTCTTAATCCTTACAATGCTAGTAAAGAACGTTTTAAGAACTTTCCTGCTACTCTACGTAACTATGATATTATGTCCGATATTATACGTAGATATATAGGAGAGTATTTTAAAAATCCTCATGACTTTGTTGTAGGAGCTAACAATCCTGATATAGTATTTAATAGAAATGCTGCTCTTAAACAAAAAGTTATGGAAGCTGCTCAACAAGCATTTCAACAGGAGTTTCAAAAACGTTATCAGGCTGCTGTTCAACAAGCTGAAGGTCAAGGTCAATCTGTAGAAGCTATAAATCCTCAAGATGTTATGCCTGACCCAGAGGAATTTATGAATAAGTTTAACCAGGATTATATAGATAGAGAAAGTAAACAAGGTCAAGATATTCTTAATTATATTAGAGATATTACTAACGACCTTAATATTTATCTTACTGCATTCTTTAATTATTGTGCTTTTGGTGAATGTTATACATATACTGAACTTAGAGGAGATAAGATTATTAAAGAATGTGTTCCTTTAATGGAAGCTTATCCTATTCCTAATAGTGAATATATGATTGAAGACCATGATATGTTTGCTAGAAAGATGAAGATGAGTTATAATCAAATTCTTGATGCTTTTGATGATTATCTTGATGACAACGATAGAAGTTTCCTTGATAAGTATTATAACGATGCATCTTATGCTACAAAGACTGTTCCTTTGAGATATGACCAATACTTTGAACATTATGCTAATGTTTGTGATAAGTTTACTGATGAAGAGCGTAAACTGTTTAAAAGTAAAGATGAACATCCTAGTGCTCGTAATGGTAATCTTTATGAAGTTTGGCATGTAGTTTGGAAAGGTTTTGCTCGTCAAGGTATTCTTACTTTTGTAAATCAACTTGGTTTTCAGGAACAAAGAGTTGTAGAAGAAGATTATGAGTTGAATAAAGAAGCTGGTGATATTAGTATTGAATGGGAATATAAACCTCAAGTTTATGAAGGTTATAGAATAGGAACTAGATTTACTGGTATTTATCCCGTTAAAGCTAGACCTATACTTTATGAACGTAAATGTAAACTTCCTTATAATGGTATTATGGAAGTACTTCCTTATTTTGGTAAGTTTAGTATCATTGAAACTATTACTCCTTTCCAAGTATTTCGTAATATAGTTTCTTATCATCAAGAAATGGTAATAGCAAAGAATAAAATGCTTATTATGCTTTTGCCTAAGTCTCTTGTATCTAATAATACAGAAGATGCTATATATAGAATGGCTGCTGATGGTGTACTTCCTATTGATGATGAAGAAGATGCAGCAGGAGTTAAGATGCAAAACATTAGATTACTTAATGTAAATATGGGTCAATATATTACAGAACTTAGTAATCTAAAAGAAGCTATTAAACTTGAAGCTCGTGAACTTGTTGATATGAATGCTCAACGTTATGGACAAATTTCTCAATCTGCTGGAGCTTCTACTACTCAAACTGCTGTTGCTCAATCAAGTACTGGTTCTGTTATAATATTCCAGATGTTTGACCAAATGAGATGTGCTGATTATAATAGAGATTTAGACTTTGCTAAATGTGCTTATATTGAAGGTCTAGACACATCTTACATCGATAAGACAACCGGTAAGAAACATTATCTTAGTCTTGATGTAAATTCATTTGTTGGTTCTGACCTTAGTACTACTGTTAGAAACAACGCTAAGGAAATGGATAAGATTCAACAATTAAAGCAATGGGCATTTAGTGCTGCACAGAATGGTGATTTGGATTCTGCTCTTGCTGCTATTACTGGAGATAATGTTGCTGCTATTAGTGATGCTGTTAAGAAATTTAGTCAGTTAAAGCAACAACATGAAGAACAAATGAAACAAATGGACCAGGCTATTCAAGAACAAGCTAATCAACTTGAATTACAAAAGATTGCTGCTAAAGGTGAACAAGATAGAGAAACACTTGCTCTTAAAGCACAATACGATTTACAGCTTGAATATGCTAAAGGTGATATAGCTTTGCTTGGTGATACAAATCCTCAAAATGATGAATATGCTAAGAACCAATTAGCTCGTATTCAAGAGGAAAGTAAGAGAGCTAGTGAAGCTGCTAAACTTCAACTTGAAAGACAGAAGATAGCTATGGACGCTTACAATAAAGCTGCTGACCGTCAAGTAAAGAGAGAAGAAATGGCTAATCAATTAAAGATAGCAAAGACAAATAAGAATAAGTACGATAAGAAATAAATTGTTTGTTTGTTGATTATATTATGTGTAGGAGTAGTGCTCGTGAGAGTATTGCTCCTTTTATTTTACGTGATAAAATTTTATTTAATATTTTAAATTCAATTCTGAGACATTATCTATAAATAGCTGATTAACTTATAAGCCACTTAGATTGGATTGATTGTACGTTAAGGAAATTGCATGTATTTGAATGTTTGCAACAAACAAAGCCACTTGAGAATACATGCAAACAATAAGTTAAAGTACTGGAGTTGTATAAGAAACTTATGCTCAAACTGATGGCATTAATAATCTTTATTCTACTAATAATCGGTTTGCTGAAACTTCTAATAATGATAGTTAAATAACTTATGCTTTTCTTCATAGTATAAATAAAGGTATTACTTTTGCAGCAACTAACAAGTGTTAGTGTATTATTAATCATTTAAATTATAAAGCTATGTTTGTATTTCGTAATAGTATTGGGTTCGGTCAGCATCATCGTTTGATGGTTGAACTTGATAATATTGATTTTGGAAACGGCGGTGGTAATGGTAGTGGTACTAACGCCGATAATAACCAAGGTAACGGAGGCGGCACTGATAATAATAATGGCGGTGGTAATGGCTCTGGTGATAATAAAGATGGTGACGGTAAAGACGGTGACGGAAATGATAAAGATAATCCTGACCCCGATAATGCCAATGACAATCCTGATAATAAGGATAATGACAAAGACAATCCATCAAACTCTTCTACGGGGGGTCTTGAGGTAGGTACAAATGTCGAGTTTGAAGGTAAAAAGTATACTGTTGCTAAAAATGGAGACCTTGTAGATGCAGATGGTAAAGTTTTTAAAGAAGCTAAAGATGTTGATGAGTGGATTAAATCACTTGAAGTTGATGAACCTGGAGCTGAGGTAAATATTGAAAATATTCGTAAAGCTATGAATATTGATATTACTGATGAAAACGGCAATCCAGTTGAATTTACTGACGACATTGAAGGCGTTAAGAATTATATCAATTCTGCTATTGAACTTAAATCTAATGAAGTAGCTTCTGCTGCTGTTAATAAAGTATTTGTTGACAATCCTATTCTCAAGCAGTTTGTTGATTATCTTACTGTAAATGGTGGCGACCCTCGTGGTTTTGGTGAACGTCCTGACCGTTCAGGTATTACTGTTGATGAGAAGTCTGAAGAGCAACAAATTGCTATTATTAAAGCTGCTGCTAGAGAATTTGGTAATGCTTCTCTTAATGATAATTACATTAAGTATCTTAAAGATTCTGGTGGTCTTTATGATGAGGCTAAAGCTCAACTTGCTAATCTTCAGAATGCTGATAAACAACGTGATGAAAATGAAGCTAAACAAGCTGAAGCTTATCGTCAGAAACAAGAAGCTGAAACTATTGCTTATTGGAAAGGTATTAAAGATACTATTGATAAACGCGAAATTGGAGGATACAAACTTCCTGAATCTCTTGTTAAAGAAGTTAATGGACAGAAAGTTACTGTTACTCCAAATGATTTCTATGATTATCTTTCTCGTGGTCTTAAAGATGAAGATGGTAATATTGCTACTGCTTATGAGCGTGCTCTTGCTAATCAATCTCCAGAGGAAGCTACTAATCAAGAATTACTTAGTGCTTGGTTAATGTTCACAGGTGGAACTTATAAAGACCTTGTTAAAATGGCTATTAATAATGAGCAGGTTAAAACCTTAAAGCTCGTTAGCAAAGGAAATAAAGGTCATGGTACTGTACGAATTACTAAGCCACAAACTAATAATAATAAAGCTATTGATAATATTCAATTTAGCTAAATGTTTAATTAATTAATTAATAACTATGTACGCAATTCGTGAAGTGCAACGTGGTAACTATGATGACCGTGGTTATTCTAATGAGGAAACTATTGCTCATCTTATGCTTACCAAACCTAGTGAGATTAATTCTATGCTCACCTATACTTTTGGTATGGATGATGATAGATTCCCACTTAATTTCCTTACAGAAGGACAAGGTACTGCTGGTGTAGTAGATATTGCTACTACTGATTGGACTTGGAAGACTATGGGTCGTATGAAGTTCAATGATTCTGTACTTTGGTTTGACACTGCTAATACTACTCCTGGTAAAGGTGGTGCTACTTTTGAAGTTGAGTTTAAGACACACTGGTTCATTGAGCAGTATGGTTTGATTGCTCCTGATGGTGTAACTCAAGTTCGTATTATGAAAGACCTCGGTCATGGTTCTCATGGTGGTTATTTGTATCGTCTTCGTATTACAAATCCTAATCCAAATGCTTACGTTAATGTAACTCAGAATCTTGGTGTAGGTATGTTTTGGTCTTTGACTGCTCCTACTATTCCAGAGTCTTTCTCAAAGGGTAATCGTACTAATACTATGGGACCTGGTAAGATGACTTCTCAACTTGAGTTCCATCGTTATAGTAAAGAGATTGCTGGTAACATTAGTAATACTGTTGTTACTTATGAGTTTAAGACTAGTGGTGGTGGTACTACTAATCTTTGGATGAATGAGGAGATGCGTCAGTTTGAGCTTCAGCAACGTGTTATGAATGAAGAGCGTCTTTGGTTTGCAGAATATAATAAGACTGTAAACGGTGAGATTACTCTTATTGATGAAGACAATGGTCAGCCTATTCCACATACTGCTGGTATGCAACAGATTTGTCGTGAAAGTAACTATGATACTTATGGAGAGGAACTTACTCTTAATAAGTTGAATCGTACTATCGGTGATATTCTTGACCGCAATACTGATACTGGTAATATGGATGTAGTTCTTGCTTGTGGTAAGGGTTTCGTTGAAGACTTTGACCGTGCTGTTAAGAATGATGCTCGTGATAATGGTTTTGTTACTCCTCTTGGTGACAAGATGATTAGTGAATCTAAGAGTGGTCTTTCTTATGGTAATTACTTCCGTCAGTATAAAACTGTTGATGGTCATATGATTACTCTCAAGCATCTTGGTTTCCTTGACCGTGGTACTTTTGCAGACAATGCTCGTGACAATGGTTATATCCATCCTCGTACTGGTCTTCCAATGACTTCTCACCAAGCATTTATGCTTGATACATCTTCTTATGATGGTCACAATAATATTCGTAAGGTACGTATGAAGGGTCAAGAGCATATTGCTGGAGTTGTTAAGGGTCTTACTCCAATTCCTGCATCATGGGGTGGTTTCCCTGCTAATACTCTGTCTACAGACATTGACGTATCTCGTTATGAGGTTAAGGATTCTTATGGTCTCCAAGTTGACCGTAACACTAAGTTCTTCCAACTCAAGTGTGTACTCTAATATTTAAAATTTGATTGCTATGACTGATATTAAAATTGAAATTCCAAAAGGTAGTCCTGCAAATAGTGGAAATGATAATACTCCTGCTGAAGGTTCAACTCCTTCAACAGACCAGACACAAGCTGAATTAGAAGCTAAAGAAAAAGCTGCTCTTGAGGCAGAACTTGAAGCTCCATATTTTGAAAAGAAGACTGTAGTTATTTCTTCTGTTCGTAATTATTCTGCTTATCGTAGAATTAATATGCAAGCTCTTGGTAAGCCTAAAGCTACTATAGGTTCTTCTGTTAAGTCTGTACGTATTCTTATGAGTAATAAAGGTGAGCTAGCTGCTTATTATCCAGAGATTATTGGTGTTGCTGCTAATCATCCAGACTTCGTTACTAGAGTTAAAGGTTATCTTAATAACATTTTCTTCGATGTTAATGATGGAGATGAGGAACTCAATATTTCTTTCCATTATAATCATAAAAGAGATTATCTCACTGTTAAAGCTGAGGAAGATAAAATTCTTGCAGCTTATGAAAAGGTAGACCGCTCTAATGAAGCAGAGCTTTATAAAGCTGCTGTTAAACGTGATGAAGCTATTACTCGTCTTGAGCAAACTAAGTACCAGTATGGTATGCCTGATAACGTAGAGGAATATATTATTTGGCGTCATTGTCTTAACTACCCTGATGTAGCTAAAGATGAAGCGTTTATTAATAGTAATGCTACTCTTCGTTTCTTTATTAAAGATGTTGCTAAAGAAGAGAATCGTAAGGTTAAGCTTATTGTTGAACGTAAGAAGGCTATTGAACGTCTTGTTGAACTTCAATCTTCACCTAGTAAAGTTAGTGCTGCTTATATTCAGTATTGTAGAACTAATGGTCTTAATATTTCTGATGGTCTTAATAAGACTGCTCTTGAACAAGTTGATGACCTTATGAAGTTCGCTACTGAAGACCCTAAGAAGTTTAATTCTATAGTTACTGACAAGAATCTTCTCGATAAAGCATTTATCGAAATTCTTATTACTAGAGGTGAACTTGTTCGTTCAGAGTATAATCAACAAATCAATACTCCTGATGGTCTGTTTGTTGGTGCTAATATTAATGATGCTATTGCATTCTTTAAGAACCCTGACAATAACGGACTAAAGAATAAGTTAGAAAACAAATTGAAACTCTTTTAATTGATAAAGATATGACTACTGCTGAAATGCACCAAATGTTCAGAAATTATGCCCAACAAATGGGTATGCAGAATGTGAGAGCAATACTGCCTTCACAGATAGACTTGTTGCTGAACAACTCCATTTCGGACACAGTAAATCAAGTGATTGCTCAAAACATTGGTTCTACCAGTGATAGAGTAATCACTGATAACTCAAAGCTTAATCAAGTTAATGCTCTTAAAAGTCTTTATAAAGTATGGAAAGCTAAAGTTCAACTTCCTACAGCAAAGACTAACTATATTGCAAGTTATATTCTTCCTCTTGATAATTTTGGTATAGCTAGCGAAGCTAAAGATACTACAATTAAAAAAGGTGATAATATTTATGCTACTCCTGGTAGTGCAGATAATGGTAAACCTAATAAGATTGAGTATTTCTTCCTTGTAGATTTGAGCATTGATTATGTTAAAGCTGAAAGTGGTAGTTCATTTACTACTAATATATTCCCAATTCGTCTTGTAGATGACCAATATCTTTCTGATGTTGTTAATGATTTTGTAATGGCTCCAAGTCTTCGAAGTCCTGTTGCTACTATTCATGATAGCACTATTGAACTTTACATTGATAAACCTGATGCCAATACTAAGACTACACCAAATGCTTATAAGTTCGGAGGTGGTCTTGAAGTAAATGAAATTCGTTTATCTTATATTGGTAAACCTGGCATTGTTAGGTTTAATGAAGATATTGGTGGTACAGACGTAGATTGTGAACTTCCTGAGAGTATGCACGTTGATATTGTTAAGCATGCTGTGGATTTATATCGTACTGCTCTTAATGGCGGTATTGTAGGTGCTCAAGGTGCTCAACAGCAACAACAACGTGAGAATGTCCGTAATAATGCTAGAGATGAAGGTTATGAACCTAATTCTCGTTAGTTAAACGTAATTTATAATTTAAGTAATAATGAGACAATTATTTATTTGTACTAGTGATGCAGTTCTTTCTGCTACTGGTAAACCACAAGACTTGACCAATGTAGCTGCTGGTACTATTGGCATGTGGCAGAATGATGATGATTCTAATTGGCTTGCTGCTGCTCCTACTGCTGATTTTAGTATTGCTTATGGTCGTCCTAATAGTCAAGCAGTTGTAATTCCTATTGATTTTGCTTCTGCACGTGTTACAATTTCTACTCATCAAGAAGGTAAAATGTTTAAAGCAGAGCTTACTATTCCAGAGCCTGTTGCAGGTAAAGATTATACACTTCAGCTTATTAAGCTTGGTACTGAAAAGCATGAGCGTTATTCTTGGACTGTTACAGATAATGGTTCACATAAGACTACTGCTGATGCTATGGCTAAGTCACTTGGTGACCAGTTCACTAATATGATTGAAGCTGGTAATGAACAACTTGATGGTCTTAAAGTGACTGTAGATAAAGCTAAGATTACTATTGAAGCTAAGAAGAATTATCAAGGTTGGAATCTTATTGCCGGTGACGATTTGGTTGGTACTAAAGCTACTATTACTGCTGCTGTAGCTCCAACACTTGATGCAGCTTATGTAAAGAACCTTGCTTCTTTCTGTTCTCAGAACCGTGGCTTCTCTAATGTATATCGTGATGGTGCTTCTATTTATCCAGGTTATCCTATGGAAGTAGAAGATAAGAACTACAAGATGTATTCAATTCAATTCAAGTACCCAAGAAAGTATGGTCGTACTCGTGACGAAGCTCCTATTCAAGAGTTAGCTATTGTTGTTCCTACAGACAATACTAAACTTACTGGTCTGCTTGATACTATTCTTGCATTTAAATAGGTATTAGTTATTCAAGGAGAACCTATCCATCTTCTACGGGGAGGTTCTCCTTTTTATTTTTGTTATGGAAGAATTTAATCAAATCAATGATATAATAGCTGAATCTATAAAAGATACTTCTTATATTACAGTGCTTATTAGTAGTGTAGTTTATCTTGCTTATACTCTTATTATTAAGCTTGTTGATTTGTTTAAAGCTAAAGACCGAAATAGACCTATCGTTGAAATGGCTGTTGCTGTAAAGCAAGTAAGTGAAAACGTAGTTAAACTTAATGGTGTCCTAGACAAAGCTTTTCAAGATGCTGAGACTAAAGAACGAAATAAGGTAAAGAATGCTATTTGTACTGCCTTTGATAGTTTTAAATGGGCTGTTGCTAATACTTGTCATGAAATTATTATTCATAACAATATTGAACAGAATAAGGTATTGATAAAACAAAACTTATTCAAAGTGACTAGTACAGAGTATTACAAACTTTATAATGTTTTCTCTGCTTATGAATTGGATGGAATTTGTGTAGCTACTAAACTAAAAGAAGAGTGGATTGATGCTGTAACTAATGAATGTCTTGCTATCATTTATGATGGTCAAGATTCTATAAATAGAATTAGTCAAATAAGTAATAAATTACTTATTCTTACTAATGAATATTCTATATATATAAATAACAAAGTGTTTAATTCTTAATAAGATGTTCTTATGATAGACAACAATAACACTATAGATAACCTTGAGAAGCTAGAGGAAGGAGTTGTTAAAACTCTTGAGTATCTAGCTGCTCAAGGTTTTATAGTTAACAGAGATAAAGTACTTAAACTTACTACTATTAGTATGTATAAAGCAGTACTTAATAACTCTGATAAAATTGAAGGATTTGATATTGCTAAGTTTAATAATAAAGTTAGATTGTTATGACCGATGAAGAAATGATTGTTCTTTCTATTCCTAAAGAATGGGAAGATACATATATAAAATTACTTACTGTCATTAGTCAATCTGGTGAAGCAATTCTTAATGATTGTTCTTATGGTTGTAAAGGTGATGGTAGTATAATGTTTAACTGTTGGAATATATTCCAAGCTGCTTGTGCTGCTCATGCTTTAGGTAATACTAAGCGGGCTAATCTTTATATTGACTATGTAAATAAACAAATAGCTAATAAATTTGGAGAAGTAACTTTTAAAACTAAAGAAGATGGAGAATAAGCAGTTAGATACTAAGGACTTGCTTATGAACAAGAAAGAAGAATTAATTTGGAGAGTAATAGACAATGTTATTAGTTGTTGTGCTGTTATTAGAATTGATGGAGCAAAGTCTATTACAAGAGAAGATGTAGTAGGAAAATCCAGAGAAGAAAATGTTGTATTAACTAGATGTCTCGTTGTTGAACAAATGGTTCATGCTGGATTTACAATTAGTACTATAGCCTTTATTCTAAATAGAACTGTTCAAGCTACTAGACATTTGCTTAAAATGAGTAATGATTATTATGAAAATTCTAGAGCTTTTAGACTTGCTACTTCTGAAGCTACTCTCCTTAATAAGGATGTTGAGCCTATTTTCGTTTAAATAGAAAATAAAAAGAAAATAAGTATCGTAGTAGTGATACAATTAATTAAGATGATAATTGGAATAAAATCCGATTATCATCTTTTTGCATATAATAGAGTTTATGCTTATCTTTGCAACGTACAAAATACTAGTTAATGTACTATTCGTTATTTTATTAATCTTAATAATCATTGTAAAGTTATGGATGATTCTAAAATTTTTATGTTCCCTGATGGTGGAACTCGTCAGACTTCTAGTGATGTTAACAGTTTGCTTCCTTTACTTATGTGTAATGGAGGTCTTAACGGTGGCGGTAGTTGGATTTGGATAATCTTCTTGTTCTTCCTTTATCCTCTTATGCGTAATGGTGGATTATTTGGTAATATGGGTCAGAATGGTGGCGGTTGTCTTGGTCCTCTTGCTAATATGGTTAGCAATAACGATGGACGTGACTTGCTTATGCAAGCTATTAATGGTAACGGTGCTGCTACTCAAACGACTGCTGGCAGTGCTACTGCTAATGCTGTTTTTAGTATGCCTAATCATACTTTCAGAGCTATGGGAGTTGCTGGTATTATGGTAATTAATTTTAATGCAGCTACAACTACTGCAACTGGTTTTGAAATTATGGTTAATAATAGTACTCTTCCTCTCTTGGCAAGTGATGGAGACCCTCTCACTGCTCTTACAGCAGGTCTTCATATTATAGTATTTGATAAACAAAATAATAAACTTCAACTTATAGTATAATGTTTTCAGGTCTTAATCAAGGTAGTCGAGTTTATATTTTAAACAAGACTAATGGTATAGAATTTAAGATTGGAGAAGTTGTCGGAAGTACTACGCCTGTATTTGCTACCGATGGTACTAACATGATGGTTGTAAATTTAAAGGTTAAAGTAGATGGTAGTAATGTTGATTATAACAATATTCCAGCTAATAATACTTCTGTTAGTTACAACAATGGTAATCTTATTATTGCTGAAAGTAAACAAACTATCCAGTCTGAAATAGAAGCTACTCTTCAACATGCTAATTATGTTGTTGAACATATTGAAGATTATAAAACTCAAATAACTAGATGTGAAGAAGTTCTTAAAGAACTTAATCCTCAATTTGCCAAAGATAAAGCACGTGATGAAAGAATAGCTGGTATAGAAACTGAGGTTGCTGGAATTAAAGGTGATATAGCTAAGATTCTGGCTGCTGTAACTAAATAATAAAATTATGATAATTATGGTTCAACGTAGTATGAATAAGTCTGAACTTAAAGAAAAGATTAGACGTATGAAGATGGAACTTCAAGAACTTGAAGAATGTCTTGATAAATATGAAGAAAGGGATAATCGTTATAACGATGACCCTCAGTATAGAAGTCGTAATCCTTATGACGACGAAGAACGTTATCACGAAAGAGAAGAATATGGGCATCGTGAGCGTGGTCGTTATGGACGTTATTAATATGAAATCCGCCCCGTAGAAGAGTGTAATGGTAAGTCTTCTCTAACCACGCCTTCTACGGGGCGTTTATAATAACTAAGCTTATGTATAAAGAAGGTTTTGATGTTTATGATGAACTTCCTGAAGATATGGTTGTTTATCTTCGTTATAATGGTAGACATTTTAATCGTAAACTAGTTGAGTTTGCAACTAGTAAAATGACTACTAGAGATAGTAACGGAACAGAAGTAGCTCTTGAACCTATAACAAGAGAACAGTTAGATAACATGATGAAACAATCAAATGTTCATTTAACTAATAATGACAATCCTTATGATGCAGTATTTGTAGCTAATATGTGTAAAGCTGACTATTTAGGTAGTAGTGTTCCTGATGGATTACATTTGTGTCTATATGTAAAAAATGTAATAGATGATGTTGATGGTTATGATGGAATAGCTTTTAATCGTTGGTATGCAGATATGTGTCGTAAAGGTATTCAAGTTGATTGGTATAATTGTCGATAACATTAATAATTTGAAGCAGCTAGTATTAATATAAATATTGGCTGCTTTAATTGTGTTAATTAATATATAGTTACTGCTGATATTGCTAATAAAAAACTATATTTGCAGCAATTAAAGATAATGATGATGGAGATAATAAATCAAATAATACAACAAGTAATAAATAGTTTTGATTTTACTTATTGCATAATAGTTAATGTTTTAACTTATTTACTAGTTACTATACTTATTTATCTTTGTCGTGGTAATGTAACTAGAACAATTAAGAAACTTACATTACTTTTTAGTATAGTAATTGTTAGTGTCATATATTATGCTATTGGTGTTGATGTAAAACTTATTGTAAATAGTTCTATACTTGCTCCTGTAAGTTGGACTTGGATTATTAAACCAATCTTATCTAAGTTTGGTTATGATTATAAGAATATTGATAATAAAATAAATTGATATGGATAAGGTAAAAATAAATAAAGCTATTGATGCTTTAGGTCTTTCTGTTGACAATAAGAATACTCTTAAAGAAGCTCTTAATCAAGAATATGGAGCTGATATAACTGAAATAGAAACTAAAGTTGATAATATCAATAATGAGCTTAATACTGCAAAAGCTGATATTAGTAATTTAGGAGTTAAAGTTAATGACTTTATTAATTCTAATGAAATTATTGAACTCGCTATAGGTAGTGATGAGGAAACTAAAGCTGCTAATATTGCTAAACTTGGTGACACTCAACATACATTTTTTACCAGTATTAATCATGGTTATGGTACAGCTAGTTGGCTTCCTACTGATGGAGGTAATGCTTTTATTATAACAAATGAAGGTAGTGCAGTAACTTATAAAATCAGTAATGATGGTGCTGTTACTAAACTCGGTGAGTTTACATTAACTAAACCTACAGAGTATACTTTACCTGCTGCTACTAAGACGACTCTTGGTGGAGTTAAAGCTATTACAAATATAGTAAATGTTGATACTGAAACTGCAACTGTTGCAAGTCTTGCTGGTGTTGTCAACACTCTACTTAATCAACTTAGAGCTGCTGGTATTATTCAATTATAAAATACCCTTGCTTCTTGCGATGCTAGATGTGTGTCCGTGACCCTCAAGGCTAGAGATTAGTCTTGGGGGTTTTACGTATAGTGCAGACGTTAAAATTTTATTTAAGATTTTTATTTCTTTGAAATTTACGTTCTAAGCGACTTTTAGTTAGTTTATGATTAACTAATAACGGACGTATATCAAGTATGCTCAGAAGCTAAATAAAGTGGGTATATGACAATATTCATATCAAAGTTTGATAAGCTAAAATACAAATAAAGGAGGAGGCATATATAACTAAATTATTAATCTGATTGATGTTTAAGTTACTAAAGTATTTTGACGTGAAAGTCCTCCTCCTTTTACTAATATAATTAATAATAATATGAGTAAAATTCCTGCTATTAATGAGATAGACGCAAATAGTCCTTCTCAAGAGTCTACAGAAGTTGTAGTTAAAGCTACTACAGTAACTCCTGATATTAATGAAATCCAGGAAACTATTAGTGCTTCTGCAACTATTCAAGAGATTGATGGTACTCGTAAACCTACAATTAGTGAGATTTATAAGATTGTTAACGATGGACTATTTGAATCTACAACTAATTGGTGGGATTACGCATATAAACTTTCTCAAGCTCAAATTAATCAAGATATTATTTCTCGTCTTGATAATGGTGTTATTGGTGGTGGTTATAGTAAAGGTGTTGATATTATAACTACTACTAGTAATAAAGTTCCTAGTAACACTAATGTTTATTCTGCATTAAAGAGTGATGCTCTTTATCCTAAGAAATTAAACGATGAAGTTATTAATGGAATATATGATTTTCTTAATGGAATAACTATTGGTAAACCTACTGCTTACACAGGAGGTACTTGGTCTGTAGACCAAATAGGTAGAACACATCTTACTACAGATTATCTTTATGTTCGTCTTAAAGCTATATTTGAAACTCTTCAAATACTTAATGTTGATACTATTGGTGGTAAGTTAGTTATTTCTCCTGCCGGTAGTATTAGAGTTGCTTATGTAGATAGAATTAAGATAGATGCTCCAGTATTTAAACATGATGAAAAAACTGATGTTTGGAGTATTTCTCAAGTAGAAGATACTGAAGGTAATCTTGTAAATGAAACTCTTAATCAAGAAGTTTATCGTTGTTATTTTCTTGGTGAACAAGACGGTGAAGAAGTAGAAAATAAATGGAAAGTTGGTGACCAAGCTCAAGCTAAAACTTTTAATGTTAAGAAAGGTACTTATCATAAAGTAGAAAATAGTTATCTTTGGAGACTTGTAGTTAATGTTAGTTCTGATACTGTAGATATTGATGGTAAGAAATATCATTATGTTGATTTAAGTCAAATAGATTTTGACTCTGGTTCTGATGCTCCTGCTCCAGGAGATGTTCTTAATCAATTAGGACATAGATTAAATGATACTCAACGTCAAACAGCTTTAGTTCTTAATGCTGTTGATAATTACGCTCCTAGTATTACTCTTTATGCTGGAGTAAATTATTATACTTTACTTAATAAAGAGTATGTAGAATTTGGTGTTTATAATGGTAAAGCTTTCTTCAATGTATATGGTGATATGTATATTGGAGATAAAGGTACTAATCCTAAAACTTATATTAAATATAAGAATGGTAAGATTAATATTAAAGCTAATCTTGAAATAGGTTCTAGTATTGGAGATAAAGACCTTGACCAATATATTAAAGAAAACGGTGGAGTTGATGAAGAAACTGTAAAGAATCTTATTAATAATTCTCAAGTAATTAAAGACCTTCAAAAGCAAACTGATGGCGCTATTGAAACTTGGTTTTATGAAGGTGTACCTACTCCTAATAATTATCCTTCTACAGATAAAGAAAATAAAGGAGATGTTCTTACTTATAATATTCCTGGTATAGATTGGTATAATGAAGATATAAATAATTATAATGCTATTAAAGATAGCGACAAGTATACAGAAGCAGAAAAAGAAGCAATTAAGATTAAAGTTCGTGAACGACATATTGGTGACCTTTATTATGACCAAAAGACAGGTTACGCTTATCGCTTTACTAGATATGATGATGACATAAAGCCTTATCGTTGGAATGTAATTAGTGATAGTGAACTTACTAAAATACTTGAAACTGCCAATAGAGCTCAAGCTACAGCTGATGGCAAAATGAAAGTATTCTATGGTAATACTAAACCTACTAATTATCAGGTTGGTGATATGTGGGTTAATGCTACTCTTGAAGGAAAGTTTAATAATGATATAGCTAGAGCTGTTGCAACGAGTGAAGTATTTAATGCTGATGATTGGGTTTTAGCTTCTCGTTATTCTGAAGCTATTGCTACTATTCAAAAGTGGACTAATGAATATGAAACTAAGTTTGGTAATCTTGCTGATGAAGTTAAGAAACAAAAAGACCAAAGTATTATTGTTTGGTATCTAGAATATGAACCTACTCTTAAAAATCTTCCTGCTTCTGGCTGGAATGAAAATGATAAGTCAGAACATATTGGTGATATAGTTTATGATATTGAAAATAATCATTCTTATCGTTGGACTGGTACTACTTGGGTACAAATAAAAGATGCAGACTTTGATAAAGCTATGAAAGCTGCTAAAGATGCAGATGATAAAGCTGGAGCTGCTGGAGATTTAGCTGATAGTAAACGTCGTATATTCTATTCTGTTACTACTCCGACTAAGCCTTTCGATAAAGGTGATTTATGGATTAAACAAGTTGGTGATAAAACTGAAACTTGGGTTTACAATGGAACTAATTGGGTTAAATCTGACGATAAAGATTTAGCTGATTTTAGTGCTGCTATAAATGAAGAACTTACTGGTATTAAAAGTCAGCTTGATGGTAAAGCTGAAACTTGGTATCAGAACACTAATCCTAGAAACGAAAAAACTGGTGTATGGGAAAGTGGAGGAACTGATAAAAGTCATAAAGGTGACATTTGGTATAATACTACTGATGGTACTACACAATATTGGAATGGTACTAAATGGGAAAATATGGATATTCCTAAAGATGTATTTGATACTATAGATGGTAAGTCTTCTATATTTGTAGATTCTTATGCTGATGCTAAAGCTGGACTTGGTGTTATAAATAAAGGTTATAAAGAACGTGACCTTTGGATTCTTCCTGAAGATGCTACTGTTAATGGTGTTAAATGTTATAAAGGAGATATACTTACTGCTGGTTCTAATAATAAAAATTTTGATGAAACTAATTGGAAAAAGAAAGTTCGTTATATTGGTCCAACTGAATTAACTAGTGCTATTGATATAGTAAATAAAAAGATTGATACTATTAATAATACAACAATTCCTAGTATTAATAAAAACTTTAATGACTTTATCAAAGATGGAGTACTTGATTCTTCTGAGAAAGCTAGACTTACTGACTTGTTAAATCAGGCTAGCAATGAAGTTGCTGCTGTTATAGACCAAGTTAATAATATTACTACATCTAAATATCTTACTAATGATAATGCTAATAAAGGTAAGTTGGAAGAAGCCAATACTGTTATGAATACAGCTTGGACTGAATATAAGAACCTTATTAATAAACTTATAAATGCTAATACTGAAATAACTAAAGTTAATATAGGAGAAGCTAATACTAAATACAAAAATCTTCAAGAGAAGATTAAAGCAGTTAAACAATATCTTGCTATTTGTCAAGCTGATATACTTAGTGGTATGGGTACTGATATTACTTCATACAAATATCTTAAAGATGCTCTTAATCAAACAACAGAAATTAATGGAGGCTTAGTTCTTACTAGTGCAATTCAACTTAAAGATGTTGATAAAAAAGTTACAGCTGGTATGAATGGTATTGTAAAAGGAGATAAAACTTCTATAGCTGCTTGGTATGGTGGTCCTATGGTAGACCGTGATACTTTTACTAGTGAAGAACTTAAAACTAAAGTTCCTGGTACTGATTATGCTATGAGTCTTCTTCGACATGATGGTACTGGTTATTTAGCTGGAGGAAATATTCATTGGAATACTAATGGTGTACTTAGTGGAAACTTCAACAGTTTTATTCTTCAAGGTACTAGTATGGTAACAATGTTCTACTATATTAGATTGTTCTATTTACATGCTGCTAATCAAGATACTACAGATTTTAATAATATAGATTATGTTACTCCAATGAAAACCTTTAGTAGACTTAGTGTTCTACCTTTAGGTGGTATTGAAGGTGGTAATAAACTTCCTACTGGTTTATTTATTGGAGATAGTAAAACTGGTGGCTCTTTTCAAATCGGTAATATAATTCTTAGAACAAAGAGTGGAGACCCTAATATACTTGAAATAGTTAGTGCTGATAGTAAGAAAACAGCTCATCTTGGAGTACAAGGTGGCGTTAGTGCTTATGGAACATACGCACCTTCTACGGGGGGTGGAGGTGGACTAAGTGGAACTATAGTTCCTTATAGTACTGCTATTACTTCTGACCCTCAAAATGAAGGAACTAAAATAGCTAGTGCTAGTTCTATTTATAAACTTCATAGTAGAATATCTAGTATTGAAACTAATGGGGCTACAAACATATCTGTTAGTGGTTCAGGTAACGCTATAACTAGTGTCAGTAAGAATGGTAATTCTATCGCTTTTACTAAAGGTGCTACATTTTTAACGTCTCATCAAAGTCTTGCTAATTGTGTTCAAACTGTTACTACTACAGGAAGCGGTAATGCTGTTACAGCTATTAGTAAATCTGGTAGTACAATAACTGTAACTAAAGGTGCAACTTTCTTAACTAGTCATCAGAGTCTTGATAATTGTGTTCAAACTGTTACTACTACAGGAAGCGGTAATGCTGTTACAGCTATTAGTAAATCTGGTAGTACAATAACTGTAACTAAAGGTGCAACTTTCTTAACTAGTCATCAGAGTCT
>OGKF01000110.1_pt1 | contig 47728 bp, 49 predicted proteins | sample 1572391 | NCBI WGS metagenome assembly OGKF01 (sample SAMEA2582095, study PRJEB24529) | metagenome | biome: Human gut stool | place: China | collected 2011
TCATCAGCCTTGCTCTTTCCGATACTTCCTGCTTTTCTGCAAGGATTATCACGCAGATCATAATAGCGTACAGCATAATTAAAAAGCGCTGCCAACTGATTGTTAATACTTTTCAGATAAGTCGGAGCATATCCCTTTTTAATCAACTCATTCTGCCATGCTCTGATATCTGAAGTTTGAATTTCACACATTTTCTTATGTTTGAAATACGGAGTTACTTTCAAGTCAAACACATATCGCTTATTAATAATCGTGCTTTCCCGTAAACGGTTCTCCATATCCGCAAAATAAATTTCTACAAAATTCTCAAAACTGATATCCAGATTCTTCTGCTGTTGCTGAAGAAAGTTTCTTTCCCATTCATCTGCTTCTCCTTTTGTCTTAAAACCTCGTTTGTTCTTTTTGCGGCGTACTCCCTGCCAGTCTTTATAATAAAACTGACTGCGCCATAATTTTCCGTCTCTTGTTGCCGGCATATCTTCATCCCCTCTTTCTTCTAAACAACCATTCCATAATATTTTTCCTGAAAATACTTTCTTGGCACTTTCCCTGAAATCACTCGAAATCCCTTTGCTTTCAACTCATCATTCAGTCCTCGAATAACTTTATATGCATACCCTCTAGATACTCCGAGTAATTCAGCAACTTCATCTGCGGTAATATACATTTTCATCGTATTCTCCATATTCATTTCTCCTTTCCTCTTTAATCTTAGTACACTTTTGTGTTCCTTGTAATTCGTATTATATAGTACACATTTGTGTTCGTCAAGTATTTTTCATAAATTTTTATACACAAATGTGTCCCAATGTGCTAAACTATCTCTATACACACAAAGCACAAAAAGGAGAAACACTATGACTGTCGGAGAAAAAATCAAATATTATCGGAATATACGTGGAATATCACAAGAAATGTTGGGAAATCTTTCCGGCATAAATCCGGCTACTATCAAAAAGTATTCGCAATCCAAAGCCGGATCAATTACTGAAAATCACAAACGCTCTTGGCATCAGCATTAATCTATTCATGGATTTTGATATAGAAACTGTATCTGATGTACTTTCTTTACTGTTTAAATTAGATGAGCAAGTAGATATGAAATTTGAAGCAGAAAGAGATGAAAATGGAGAGTTTATCCCTTCTACTGTGAAATTTTCTTTTCAGAACGCTGCTATCAACAATAAACTTTGCACCTATCTTAAAGCAAAGCAAATAAAAGAAAATCTGGAAAACTCCAAAAATAAATTGAGTGTCGAAGATAATTATGCAGAAACTATCACTGAGATTGAGCAGAACATAGAAGATATAAAAAATCATCTAGTAGATGATAATATGGTTGTCAAAAAAGGAACCAACAGAATTACTGTAAAAGTATTTCCACAATAGATATAACCTCTCATTCTACTATGTAAAAGACCTTTGACTATTGAATTTACTCTATGTAAAAGCATTTTGATAGAATCATTTACTAACATTTAATACGATATGTCTAGGTCGAGAGAAAAAACACGTAAAAAGGAGGACGCGCATTGGAACTGTATAAACAGATAAAAAGATATCGAACAGATATGAATTTATCTCAGGAAGAACTTGCAGAAAAAATATATGTCACAAGACAAACTATTTCTAATTGGGAAAATGATAAAAGTTATCCAGATATTCATAGCCTGCTACTGTTAAGTTCAACATTTCACATCTCTCTTGATCAACTAATCAAAGGAGATATTACTACTATGAAAGAAGAAATTAGCAAAGAAGCTATACAGAAATTTAATCGTGATGGAGCTATTTTTACAGTACTTTTAATATTAACTGTCATTGCAGCTGTGCCATTGGCAGTATTTTTAGGATATTGTGGATATATCGTTTGGGGAATTCTTTTCTTAATTATGATATATTACGCTTTAAGAGTAGAAAAGTTCAAAAAAGAAAATGATATTATGACGTACAAAGAAATTGTGGCATTCACCGAAGGAAAGCAATTAGATGAAATTGAAAAAGCACAAGAAAAAGGAAAACGTCCTTATCAGCAACTGCTTTCAGCTTTACTAAGTGCCACAATCGGATTTATTATATCTATGTTTTTTGTTTGGTTGCTCAAATCCTATATTTTTTAATCCGTCGACGTTTTTACCTATCAAAATTTCTTAAATAGAGCCAAAATAGAGCCAACAGACATAACAAAACCTCGGAAACCCTTGTAAAATGGGCATCCGAGGTTTTTTGTCCGTTATTCAAACTCAATCGTTCCCGGTGGCTTACTCGTCAGATCATAGAATACTCTATTCACCCCACGCACCTCATTGATAATTCTGCTCATAACCGTCTGAAGTACTGCAAACGGAATCTCGGCAGACTCGGCTGTCATGAAATCAACCGTATTGACTGCACGCAGTGCAACTGCGTAGTCGTAAGTTCTCTCATCACCCATAACACCAACGGAACGCATGTTGGTAAGGGCTGCAAAGTACTGGTTTGGCATCCAGGATGGATTTTTGCCGTGCTCTTTTTTGTAGGCGGCAACTGCTTTGTCCACCTCATCGCGGTAGATGTAGTCGGCATCCTGTACAATGCGGACTTTGTCTGCATTCACTTCACCGATGATACGGATTCCAAGTCCAGGACCCGGGAATGGCTGACGGAAAACAAGATTCTCCGGAATGCCAAGTTCAAGACCTGCTTTGCGGACTTCGTCCTTGAATAAGTTGCGGAGTGGCTCGATGATCTCTTTGAAATCAACGAAATCTGGTAGTCCTCCTACGTTGTGGTGGGATTTGATCACTGCGGATTCACCGCCAAGTCCACTTTCCACTACGTCCGGATAAATGGTTCCCTGTGCAAGGAAGTCAACAGCTCCGATCTTCTTTGCTTCCTCTTCGAATACACGGATGAATTCCTCTCCGATGATCTTACGCTTCTGCTCAGGCTCTGTAACGCCTGCAAGTTTGTTGTAGTATCTCTCCTGTGCATTGACACGGATGAAGTTTAAATCAAACTGACCATTTGGTCCGAATACGCTCTCGACTTCATCTCCCTCATTTTTGCGGAGAAGACCGTGGTCAACGAATACGCAGGTGAGCTGCTTTCCAATGGCTCTGGATAAAAGTCCTGCTGCAACAGAGGAATCTACACCGCCGGATAATGCAAGCAGTACTTTTCCATCGCCGACTTTTTCTCGGATATCCTTAATCGTACTCTCAACGAAAGAATCCATTCTCCATGTTCCGGCGCATCCACACACGCCTCTTACGAAGTTGTGAAGCATTTTGCTTCCCTCTTCGGTGTGCAGTACTTCCGGGTGGAACTGGATCGCATATAAATTTTTTTCTCTGTTTTCTGCTGCTGCAACCGGGCAGTCTGCCGTGTGTGCAACAATATTAAAACCTGGTGCTGGTTTTGAAATATAATCAAAGTGGCTCATCCAGCAGATGGTCGTCGGTGCAACATTTCCAAATAATGGAGAAGTTGTATCCACCATTACTTCTGTTTTACCATACTCACGCACCGGTGCCTTCTCAACTTTGCCTCCTAACACGTGCATCATTAACTGTGCACCATAGCAAAGTCCCAAAACCGGAATGCCAAGTTCAAATAATTCTTTGGTATAGGTTGGTGAATCCGGCTCGTAGCAGCTGTTTGGTCCTCCGGTCAAAATGATTCCCTTTGGATTCATGGCTTTGATCTGCTTGATGTCTGTTCGATAGGAATAGATTTCACAGTAAACGTTACATTCTCTGACACGTCTTGCAACCAGCTGGTTGTACTGACCGCCGAAGTCGATGACGATTACTTTTTCCTGGGAAAAGATATTTTCCATAGTCAGCCCTTTGTCCTCCTGTATTTTCATTTCTGTAATGTCCTGATTTTTGTCAGAACAGCATTTTTGATAGTTCCATTTTATCTGAATCTGCAAATGAAATTATCGCTCGTTTCATTGTAGCATAGTTTTGGTTAATTGGCACGCAAATTTTTAAGTTGATTGTAACCTCTACAGCTGTATCCAGTAACGCTGTACCGTCTCACCTTCTACGTTTATCTCATTTTCCAGAACTCCTCCGTTGTTCTGGATACTTTTTGCTGAACCGGTATTTTCCTTATTACATACCATAAGTACCTTTTCAATTCCCAGCTTTCTGCACTCGTCTAATGCTAAAGCGATCATTTCTGTGGCGTATCCTTTTCTTCGTTCCGAAGGACGCACACCGTCTCCGATATGGCCTCCATCTAACAATAATGCTTCGTTAAGGGAATGTCTGATATCGACTGCTCCAACCAGAATATCTCGTTCCCGGTCATATGCAAAAAAAGTGGATGCAGGTACATATCCCTCTTTTGGCTCTGATTCTTCCAGACTTTTCAGATAGGCATCAAAATCATGATAATCTGCTTTCCGGATTGCCCATGGAATAATGGTTTCCCCGGTTTTTGTCCACTCGTCCATCATATCAAAAAGCTGGGATTTGTATTTTTCACTCATTTTCACTAATTGTAAATCCATTCTTTCTCCCTCCTGATATCTCACGAAGTATCTTCCAAAATCTGTTTTTATTCAACAAAATATTTGCAAGCGTGCATTGTGTTATTTAAAATTTTCTGAAAAATAATTGTTTTTTATCATACGCTGATCTGTTTTCTCTGTCAATCATTTTTGTTCCTGATCTCCACTTCTGGTTTTCACTTTCGATTTCTATTTTTCATTTTCGTTTCTGATTTATACTTCCGCTTTCTACTTTTCATCTCCGTTTTTCACTTGAGATTTCCATTTCTGATTCATTTTCCTTATTTCTATTTTAGCAAATGTCAGGTGTGCCATCTTATTCATTTCACATTTCTCTTATTACTCCATACATAATTTTCGTCTCCGGCAGCATACTTATTTCATGAAAAAGCAAAAACACCTTCCGGATTTTACCAGCCTCCGCAGACCGGAGCAGAATACAATACAAAATGTCCTTTCACTTATGATTTTTTTCTTTTTCACAGGCTCTGCCTGCGGTTATGTGTGGGAGGTTCTGATTTTCCTTGTAAAAGAAGGAACGTTTCGAAACCGTGGTTTTCTCTACGGTCCATGGCTGCCTGTTTACGGGATTGGCGCAGTTTTATTTTCGGTTATATTATCCCCTCATGAATTATTGCCAGATTCTTCAGGAAAACATAAGAAAAACCACCCTGTCACTGTCTTTTTCCTCTCTACCCTTTTAGGCTCCGGTTTAGAACTTGTGATTGGATGGTTTCTTGATCTCTTCTGGAATTTACGTTACTGGGATTACAGCGGATATTTTCTTAATTTCCGTGGGTATATCTGTCTGGTTTCTGCGTTAGGTTTTGGCATTGCAGGCGTTCTATGGGTCTGCATTTTTTCAAAAATATTGCAAAAATGGTGGTATCATATTTCACTGGATTTTCGAAAAAAATGGAATATGTTTTGGGTTTTCATTTTTGTTACTGACTGCGCTGCCGCACTTATTTTTCCAAATACCGGACATAGTATTACCTTTTAAGGATTATCTTGCTTCTCCGCCCTCTAAGTATTCCGCTTCTTCTTTCATGACCTGCGGTTCTTTTTCCTTAAAAATCATTCCGAATACAGCACGGACAAGCGGTCCTGCAAAAAAGATCTGCCAGAAAAATGCCATCGGAAAGTTCAAAGCAGTTGTCTGAAACCAGACCGCAATAAATTCTTTTCCTGCACTCTTAAATAATAAAGTAGCAAAAAAGCTCATGGTTGGACACATCAGACATACGGTGATGGATGAAATTGCTAAAATAAGCATGATTGGCTTATCCACGCCCGGTGTCACAATGCGGAATGCAAGTTTTTTTGAAAGACTTCCATATAAAAAGAAATCTAAAATAAATGCGATCGGTCCCATGATCACTAATTCATGAAATGCATTTAAGAATACGATGTTGCTCATTCCTCCCATATTCAGTGCAATGTTGTAACAGATCATGGTGTAAACCATGACAAATACCATCAAAATGGTAAAAACAACTTCCTGTAATTTTGTTTTTGGCATAATTTTATTCTCCTCTTTTCCTTTATTTTTCACAGACAAAAATGCAGCCGGACAACAATCTCTGCGATCGCTGTTCGGCTGCACGTCGTGTGATTATAATAGCATATTCTTTTTCTTCGTATAATAGTTTAAATTTCACGAATTTTTTGTTCAATTCAGGCATTTCTTTGTATACATTTTGAGATATTCCAGAACATCGAAATTTCTCTGCAACTGTTTAACAAAACCTAATCAATCAGATCATTCTGAAATCTTGACAAGTGTTCATATGGAAGAATCAATCTTCCCCGATACAACCCACATCCATCATTGATCAGACTGTTATTTACCGCTGCAAACATATTAACGTCAAGATTTTTGAGTTCCAACTGCTGCAATTGCATTCCGCGCTCATACGCTTCGTCAAAATAGATACACTCTCCTTTTGGAATCGCATCTCTTCTTCTGCGTTCACTCTCCTGCTTTTTCTCATAACCTAGATGATTTGCCGGACCAATTTCTGCGATATCATCCATTTGTTTCGTCCGAAGCTGCATCTCCATATAGCATTTTGCACTGTTATCAAAAAAAGTAATATGAAGCGAACGATAACCATCCGGGTCCACGTTTGTTATATAATCACGATAATAAGGACGGACTTCCTCTCTTAACAATTCAGATGTGCTTTTCTTTACTCCACCAGCGGGTTCTGCTGTAAAACCACGTTCTTCCAGAAAATCTTTTAATACATTTGCAATCTCGTACAAATATTTGATTTCCTGATTTTCCCGCTCTTTCTTGTCCTTCACATGACATTTTGGCATGGAAATAACAATCCGGTACGCAATGAGATCCCGAAAACAATTCAGTTTTTCTCCTAATTCTACGACAGATGGATACGTCGCATGTTTTTCATAATAGTCATAAATATATTCCACCACATATCCATTGAACTTTGCTTCCGCACGGATTAATGATTTGATCCGCCCCTTAAATGCAAAAGAAAGATACGGGTATTCTTTCGCCATATATTTATAAAATTCTCTGATTTTCTGTGACTGTGCGGTCAGGAAATCATTATGCTCGAGCAAATCCATAATCTGCATTAAAAACCTGCAATGTATCAGATCCACTTCATTCTGATTTGAGACTGCCGACTCCTGTAAATCATGTGCGTACTTTTTTAATATTTTAAAAACCGTATCACCGGAATATAGATAATCATTTAATGTAATCATATGTGCACCTTACATCTACTCATTTTTTCCTGTGTCATCAAAGATACTTCATCAATGAAAAAGTTGCGGAACGTCATGGTTCCACCTCCACATGCATCTGTTTTTTCCGATGCAAGTTCTCCTGCAATTCCAACAAACGCACAACAGGCTGCTGCACTCTGCACGGAAGGCTCTGTTCCCAAAAACGCCCCCAGCATAACCGAAGACATACATCCGCTGCCTGTGATCTTTGCCATTTTGGCATCCCCATTCTCACAAATATAAATGGCGGTTCCATCTGTGATAATATCTTTTTCCCCGGAAGCAATCAGAATCAAATGATATTTGCCTGCATACTGCCTCATCGCTTCTGTATCCAGGTTTTTATCGCCGGAATCCACACCTGGCACCGTACTGCAATGCTCCATCAGTGCCCGGATTTCCGAATAATTTCCACGGATACAGGTTGGATGAATGGTTTCAATCAATGTCTGGCATTTTTCCCTCCGGTAAGTAGAGCCTGACACACCAACCGGATCAATGACAATCGCATGGTCTGACCGGTCAGCCACTTTTCCTGCTTTTTCCATTGCCTCATAATCTGCGATTGCACCAAAATTGCAGACAAGTGCTTTCGTTCCCGCGGTGATTTCTTCCACTTCAAGCGGATGGTGTGCCATCGTTGGCGACGCGCCTGCTGCCAGTAAAATATTGGCGCAGTCATTCACCGTCACAGCGTTGGTTATACAATGGATGATCGGTCGCTCTTCCTGTATTTTGTTATAAAGCTCTGCTATATATTTTTCTGAAATACTCATGATTCCTCGTCTCTCTTATGTAGTGTTCTGATTTTCTCTGTCATTTTTTTATTATCTATTTCTGATTCCACATCAGACCTTATCATAACACACGCTTTTTATAATGTGTAGTTATAAAACAAACTTTAAGAACTTTCTTCCGTTTTTTTCTTTCTGTATTCCTTTGGACTCCTATTATAATACTGTCTGAACTTCCGGCAAAAGTAGCCGGCACTTGTAAATCCGGTTTCATTTGCAATGGAGGCAACCGATTTTTGAGTAGTATAAAGTTGTCTGGCAGCCTGTGCCAGCCTGTATTGAATCAGATACGCTACCGGCGAACAATGTATGCCGGATTGAAAAATATGTAACGCTCCGCTTTTGCTGATAGATGCCGATGCCGCAATCATTTCCAGTGTAATTTCTTCCGCATAGTGTTCATGTATATACTGCATCATAATTTGCAGTCTTGCCTGATTATGATTTAGCCGCTGGAGGCTGTCCGAATCAGAATTCCAGCCTCCATCTTTAAACAATATATTCCAGAACTGAAGCAGAAGTTGTATGGTACATAATTCATTATCCTGCCCATTTTCCTGAAGTTCAAAAATCTGTAACATAAGCTGTAAAGCACTTCTTTCCGATGTACTGTTTGGATCAAAAATCTGATATTCTACTGCTGAATTTATCACCGGCAGAATATATTTTTCATAAATAAGGCTGTTTTCGGATGCCAGCAGAGTTGGTGCAAAAACAATATTAGGCGTAAATGTGCTGGATCGTGCTTCAAAACAGTGTAACACACCACTATTAATAAATATGCCGCAGCCTTTATGCAGTTCTACTTTGCTTGTACCGATAAAGCAGATTGCTGTGCCTTCTGCAACATAAAGAAATTCCAGTTCATGATGCCAGTGCCAGTCGATACGGTGAAAATCAAATTGCCAGATATCCTCAGGATAATATGCAAAAGGATAACGTTCACTGCCATGCTGAACCGTTTCCCGCAGTGTTTCATCTGTAGTTATCTTAAAATAGTCCATAATGCATTTCCTTATAAATACTAATTTTTACCATATTGTACTATAAATATGCAATTTTGTACAATGACTGCACACAATCTTTGCGATATAATCACATTTGTCAAAGGAGAATAAAGACAAATGAAAAACCAATATAATAAGACGATCACTGCCTGTTTTGTAGGTTATATTGTACAGGCTGTCGTGAACAATTTTACACCATTACTTTTCTTATTTTTTCAGAAAAGCTACCATGTTCCGATTTCCCAGATCACTTTACTGGTGACTTTTAATTTTGGAATACAATTACTGGTGGATCTTCTTTCTGTCAGATTCATCGATAAAATAGGCTATCGGGTATCCATGATCGCAGCTCATGCCCTTGCAGCGGCAGGATTACTTCTTCTTACAGTTTTGCCTGAGATTTTACCGGTTCCCTTTATCGGAATTTTGATCGCAGTAATGATTTATGCCATAGGTGGCGGACTTCTGGAAGTTCTGGTCAGTCCTGTCGTTGAGGCCTGCCCATCTGATAATAAAGAGAAAGCGATGAGCCTGCTCCATTCTTTTTATTGCTGGGGACATGCCGGAGTTGTACTTTTATCAACTTTGTTTTTCTATGCAGCGGGTATCGATAACTGGAAAATATTAGCTATTATCTGGGCAGTCATTCCTATTGGAAACGCTTTTGTTTTTGCAAAGGTACCAATCGCACCTCTGCTTGAGGATGGCGAAACCGGTCTTGGATTAAAAGAATTGCTCCGGCTGAAAATCTTTTGGATTTTACTGATCATGATGATATGTGCCGGGGCAAGTGAACAGGCAGTAAGTCAATGGGCTTCGGCTTTTGCTGAAAAAGGACTTGGAATTTCCAAAGCCGCAGGAGATTTAGCCGGACCGATGGCTTTTGCAATTCTAATGGGAACCTCAAGATTATTTTATGGCAAGTATGGCGATCGTATCAATTTAGATCACTTTATGATTTATAGTTGTCTGCTATGTATTTTATCCTATCTGGGGATTTCATTGTTCCAGGCTCCGTTACTGAATCTGATTGCCTGTGCGGTCTGTGGGCTCTCTGTAGGAATCATGTGGCCCGGGACATTCAGCAAAGCATCCTCAGCTTTACCAAAAGGTGGAACTGCTATGTTTGCATTACTGGCATTAGGTGGAGATATGGGTTGTGCAGGAGGTCCTACCCTGGTTGGAATGATTTCAGATTCTTTGGGAGACAACCTGAAAATGGGCATTCTGGCAGGAATTATCTTTCCGATACTGCTGCTTCTTGGAATTCTCCGTTGCAAAAAAGGAAACTCCCTTTCATAATGTTACATATAAAGAAAGCCTGCCGGGACATAAATCCCGACAGGCTTTCTTTGCATTTTTTCTTCCTTTATAAGAAATTAAGGAGTGAGCAGAAAACTTTCATCTACTCTTCCAGACTGTCCTTCATTTTTCCGAGCATACCTGATTTTTTTAACGGCAGCGTGATAATGATCGCAATGATCGTTCCTCCACAGGTACTGATGAGGAATGGCACTACAAACATAAACAATGTTGCTGCTGTGTTTCCCATCACAAGATATGCAACCGGATAAGAAAGCATTCCGCCGAGAATACCGGTTCCCACTACTTCTCCAATGTAAGCAAATGGAAGTTTCTTTCCATATTTATACAGCAGACCGCCAAGTAATGCACCGCACATACTTCCCGGGAATGCAAGCGGGCTTCCAAGTCCTAATAAGTTACGGATCAAAGATGCGATAAATGCCTGTGCCAGTGCCCACCAAGGACCTACGGTAACTGCACATAAAATATTTACCATATGCTGTACCGGTGCACATTTTGAACCGAATACCGGGAAGGAAAATAAGCTTCCCACTACGGCTACTGCTGCTAAAATTGCTGTGACTGTTAATTTCTTTAAGTTAGATTTTTTCATTCTTTCGTCCTCATTTTCGCATTGCTTCTGCAACCTTTTCCACAATCAGGCAGAGAACGACTGTGATCACCATATCCGGCAGAGTATTTCCAAGCGGAGTATCTACGTGCATTAATATGCGGTAAATAATAAATCCGGCAAGCCATACGATCAGATTACGCCACTGGAAAGCATTTTTTTCAGAATCCGCTTTCTTCAAAATGAAGTAATCTGCAATCTGCACTGCGATCATCGGAGCAAAAACAGATCCGATCAGATATAAGAAGTTTGTAATGTTATCCATTGGATAAACGATCGCTGCGATCGTTCCGATCACAGTAACAATGATCGCTGCCCATTTCTCCTGAATTTTAGAAGAAATGGAAACACAGGAAACTCCTGCGGAATAAGCATCTAAGAACGTTGTTGTAACGGTTGAGAATACAATGATCAGTAATCCCACAACGCCAAGACCTGTCTTTAACATAATCTGCGCGATATCGTATTCGCCGGTAAAAATAGCGGCTCCCATACCGATCATGTACATAAAAATGCTAACTACGCTGTATACGAATACACTTGTAAAGGTTGCTGCGAATGGTTTTTCTGCTTCTCTCGTATAATCGCTGATAAGCGGTAACCAGGAAAGAGGCATTGCGACTGCAAGCTCTACCGCAGCTCCAAAAGTCATCATATCATCACTTACTGCGATCGGCATTACAAAATCTGTATTAAAGAAGATCACCTTAAAAAGTACCAGTGACAATACAAAGAGTGCGGTCATTGCAACGGTATTTAACTTTCCAAGATTGGTCAGTCCGATAAAGATCCACACTATGATCAAAATTCCGATCACAATTGCCCAGATCCATATGCCGCTATGTAACAGGCCGTCTGCTGCGAGTGCACCATCATAGATCATGATAGCAGTCCAGCCGACAAGCTGCAGCACGTTTAATACTGCAAAGAGAAGGCTTCCCTTCTCACCGAAACTCATTTTTACAGTTTCCATGGCACTTTTCCGCTCTTTTGCACCGATCATTCCTGCGGCAAACATCATGAGTCCGCCGATCAGGTGTCCGAGCAGAATTGCTGCCATTGCTCTTCCAAAACCAAGTGGCGCGAAATAGGTACCGGTCAGGATCTCAGCTAAAGACACTCCTGCCCCAAACCAGATTAAACCGTTTGAAAAAACGGAAGTTCTTTTTTCACTCATCTTTCATATTCTCCTTCGATTGCAAATGCATGATTCATAGGGCCGCTTCCTTTTCCAAGGTCAAGCATATCGGCAAGTGCGCCGGAAATATAGTTTTTCGCATACTTGACAGAGGTTTCCAAGTCTCTTCCTTTTGCAAGATTTGATGCAATTGCGGAAGATAAGGTACAACCTGTTCCATGGGTATTTGGATTGTCAATTCTTTTTCCGTGGAACCATACCGGCTCTTTCCCTTTCTGGAAAAGAAGATCATTGGCATCATTTAACTGATGTCCACCCTTTAATAAAACTGCACAACCTAAGGTGTTACAGATGGTCTCTGCTGCTTTTTCCATATCTGCTTCTGTTTTGATCTCCATCTCAGAAAGCACTTCTGCTTCCGGGATATTTGGGGTGATAACAGTTGCCAGAGGCAATAATTTACTTTTCAATGTTCCAATGGCTTCCTCGCTGATAAGTCTTGCTCCGCTGGTAGCCACCATAACAGGATCCACTACAATGTTTTTTGCGTGGTATTCTGTCAGTTTGTCCGCAATCGTCTCGATCAGTTCACTTGATGAAACCATCCCGGTCTTAATTGCATCCGGATTGATATCCGTAAAAATACTATCCAGCTGCTCTGCCAAAAACTTTGGAGTCACCTCCATAATATCTGTTACGCCGGTCGTATTCTGGGCAGTCAAAGCCGTGATCGCACTCATCGCGTAAACGCGGTTTGCGGTCATAGTCTTAATATCTGCCTGGATGCCGGCGCCTCCACTGGAATCACTTCCAGCGATTGTTAATGCTGTGTACATACAATCCTCCTTGTTTTTCCGAAGAAAAATCTTTCTTTTGCATTAATTTTGTATAGCGACCTAAGGTGGTGCCCCCAATCTGCCGCTGTATATAAAAACTGCTCTGCAGTTCCTACCTAATTAAATGATACTTGCTACTTTTTCAAGTAATTCTTTTGTTCCTTTTTCAATATCTTCACATGCGAAAATGCCGCTGACAACTGCTGCTCCCGCCATCTTTCTGCCTTTCAGCCGAAGGACATTGTCTGCGTTGATCCCTCCGATCGCAACAACCGGAATTGTTACACTCTCACAGATTTCCTGAAACAAATCTAATTCCATCGGTTTTGCATCTGCTTTCGTGCTTGTTCCAAAAACTGCTCCGCTTCCAAGATAATCTGCTCCGGCAGTTTCTGCTGCTTTTGCCTGCTCTATCGTCTTTGCTGTCACGCCGATAATCTTATCTGCTCCAAGAAGCTCTCTTGCATTTTTTATCTCCATATCAGACTGTCCGATGTGAACTCCGTCTGCATGGATTTTTTTTGCAAGTTCCACGTTGTCATTGATGATAAGCGGTACGTTGTAATGATGACAAAGTTCTAATAACTCCTGTCCTTCTTTCTCAAAAGCAGCCTCATCAAGAGTTTTCTCCCGAAGCTGCACTAAGGTCACGCCGCCTTTTAACGCTTTCTCTACCTGTTCATACAGTGTCTCGCTGCCAAGCCAGCTGCGGTCTGTGACAGCGTATAATTTTAACTGTTCTCTTGTGATGTTCATGCTGTTTGCCTTCTTCATATTAAAAAATGCAGGAACCCAACCAAAGATTCCTGCACACAAAAAAACACACTTGTGATTCATTATCTCCCTACGTTGGCATTATCCAAATCAGGTTCTGGGTTAAAGCATCCGCTTACTCTCAGCCCGCCTGTGCGAGCACCCCGTTTTCCAATATCATCCTGCCGGCTGTATCACTAATCGCCGCCATATGATATATTCTTTTCAGTTATCCACACCATTTATGTGATGATGTATTGCTTTCAACAACAATTTTATTATACACGTGCATAAAAGAAATGCAAGGACTATTTACTCATTAAGCTCATTTTCATTTATGTGTATACCTAAATTTTTTCAATCAAATGGCAGCTCTTCATCCTCCCAGCCATCTTCGTCACTGCCTAACCATTCTTCTTCAATCATTCTGTCCACATAAGTTTCGTATTCTTTTAACACTTTATCTAACTGTTTCTTTTTGTTTTTGTCCCCGATTGCCCCATAATACTTTGATGCGGCACGGAACATAATTTCATTTTCCTCCAGACATTCGGACTCATCTGTTACAAACTGATCAATCAATTTTTTTGCAGTTTCATATTCTTTTACTTTAAGCAATGCATAGACATAAGCTGTCGCTGCCATAATATTCTCCGGTTCCTTTTCAAACCATTTACAGCCAAAGGATACTGCTTCATTATTTCTTCCAAGAGCCTCCAATACAGAACTTTTTCTGAATTTCAGATCAGAGCCTGTGTAGTCGGGCCATGAAAACAAACTCAGCAAAGTATCACACATACCGAGAAGTACCTCATACTCTTCTCTCATGTCTATCTCATCCAGACAATCTTCCAGCCATTCTGAAATATCATATTGATAATCTGTGTTTTCGTCCAACATGTATACTCCCTGACACCAGTTCGGTTCTTTTTGTCTTTCTTCCCGGACGATCTCCATTAAAAGCTCAAATGCCTTTTCCCAGCAGATCCCATCCTTATCGGCTCCAATCATATTCATATAACATTGTTCTGTTAGTTTTTCAAATTGTTTCCATTTTTTGTTTTTCATTCGTTGTCACTCCTATTCTTCCCTATCCAAATGTATACACGTAGATTTTTTTCTAATTTTCATTCTTAAAACTGGCATTATCACCAATTGCTTTTTTCTTTTTTTTATGTATAATAATCTTGTAAAGGTAATACATTAAAAGTACAAGGTATATGAACTTCTTGGATGGTTTCTTTTCAGAAATCTGAATTGAAGGGATTGTACCTTCTTTAATTTCTATGAATATTTTTTAAAATCGTATAATGCTATTAATTTTCTAAATAATGACTTATATCTCTGATACAGTTCTGTGTTATAATATTTCTTTAAATAATCTTCTAATTCTTCCGTTGAAATTTTCCTTGCAAATTCCTTTATATTAGCAACTTGTTTTGGAATATGATTGGGATATGTCTCCTCAATTTCTCTTATACTATTAAAATTTGAGCCCTTTTTTATATAATTCTTCGTGTCCGATGAAGTTGGTCGAATATCTGGATCATCATATCCATCTATAATATTGTAATTTAGTGGAATACTACTCAAAGAGTAACCTAACGCTTTAATATATTTATATACTGGTAAAAGCGTACTTCCAGCACTGCTTCGTATATTTTTAAATGTTTTATCAATCAACTGCGAATTAACAAGATATGGCTTATTGTCAAAAAGCACATCTTCCAATATTTCATCTATTCCAAAATAGCTGAACCCTATTTGAGTTACTGTATCCGCTTTTCCAAAATAAATTGCAGCTTTTTCATCATCTAAATCAGGACTATTAATATCTCCAAACAAAATATTATTTTGTGCTTCAGCCGAATACACAAAATTACACACCATATCTTGTAATTTTCTTGCCAATTTTATCGGCATGGAACTTTGTATTTTAGCTAAAGTCTGGTATACGATACTATAATCTTCCAGTACAAATTCATTAATAATAATTGACCGGCTTCCCCATGTCATCGTATTCTTGTTAAAAGCTTCCTCTTTTTCAAATGCTGGAGAAATAAAAATAAAATTATCTTTGATTTTCTCCAACTGCTCAACAGTTAGACATTCTGCTATTTCACTAAAAATCTGTCTAATGTTAACATCTCCCAAACCATACCCAATAAAAATGATAGGATGTTCAACAAAAATCGTTAATAGTTTTGCTGATAAATATTTTAACTTTTTCTCAAAATTAGCATAATCCTTTTCTGTCAGAATTATACTATCCGGCTTACTACAACATCCATGTATTTTAAATATTTCGAAAATATTCAATGAATTAGCGACCAACAAACTATCCTGACCAACTAAAACAGAAAAATCTTTGAATATTTTTTCAAGCAATTCATCATAATTAGTTGTTATTATCCCCGCAAACTTATTCTGATTTTTGGTCAGGAATGCCAACTCTTTAAATCCCGGCATTGTTTCATCTATTGTCATCTGGCTTGTTTGCTTTGCAACTAAATATTTAAATGGATTGAGATGCTTGTCAATTATATCATCATTTTCATCTTCTCTAAAAACGTTTATGTCAAATCCATCGTCTGAATAATATCTATCATTGAACTCTTTCTCAATAACTGATGCAAGTATCGGATTTACATAATACTTCTGTTCTTCTGCATTTAAATCTGGTTTTGTTGAAGCGATATCCATCTCTATTTTTTGCTTTAATTTATTGAAATCTCTTTCTTTTTTGGTTGGATTGATCACCGTCCATATATCAAATAGCAAGGTATTCCAACTAGGTGCATGGGAATAACGCATAGAAAATCCCGTTCCTACAAACAAATAAGGTAATTGCTGAAATGAAGAAATTCTTTGTTCCAATTCTTTTACAATATAATCTTTCACTTATAAACAGCTCCTTTATATTTTCGTATATTCATCTTACAACATTTCCATATTCAAAACAATCATCTAATATTCAATTTATACGCGAATGGCGAAAGATTTGACATGACGGAAACAGACCGCTATACCGTGTTTGCAGACGCTGCCCCCACCTTCATATGGAATTAAACCTCTCGAATATTGCCTCTGGCTCTTACAAAATATCAGAGCATTATGTAAACCACAGTCAGGAAAGTGTCTATGACTAGTGAATTGCCATGAGCACCTTAGAACCGAACTCTACCGAGGAACTGGAACTATCAAAAAAGACATCCCCTCCATGATTTCATCAGCACCTTGTTACTGTAGGTTCCGATGAAATCCTAAGATTGAATGTCACGCTCGATCTGCTTGAAATCAGACTTATTGAAATTCTACTAATTACAGACACAATATATCTTTAAAAATCGGATTTGCTATGTCCTACACTTAAAAAGCCACCTTTAAAAGCTGCCTCAATTCCTGCCATAGCATCCTCGACAACCAGACAGTCTTTCGGTGCATGACCAAGCATTTCTGCTGCTTTTAAGAAGTCTTTCGGATCTGGTTTTGATTTTTTGATATTTGTTCCATCACTGATCGTATCAAAGTAATCCTGCAAATCGATCTGTTTCAAAATTTTTTTGGTGTTTTTGCTGCTGGAGTCAATTGCAAGCATATAACCGCGTTTTCGAAGTTCATCTAACGTTTCTTTTATCCAGACTATCCATGCGGCTTACTCCGTGCAGTCTTCCATTAATCTGCTCATCAAAATAAACTCCTATCTTATCCGCAAGCTGTTTCCATGCCTGATAATGATATTTATCTAAAAAACTGTCCTTATTTGCACTTCTACCCGTGCATACGTAAGTACTTTTCTTTCGTTGCCAGCCCACCGCGGATATGGCGCTCGGATTTATTGACATCCAATACTTTTCTTGTCTCTGCTGCCAGAGATGCATTGATTTTTTCCAGACGTTCTGTAACATCCTTATGTACCGTTGATTTCGATATCCCAAAATGCTTTGCTGCCTGTCTTACCGTCGTGTTGTTGTCGATAATATATCTTGCTATCTCAATTGCTCTTTCCTCAATATAACCTTTCAAAAAAATTCCCCTGCAATACTTGTTTTTACATTGTATGCAGGGGAATCCTTTTTATTATTCAATTTTTAAATTAACGCGGTTCCTTTCCCTTTAGCATACGCTTATTTTCATACATATGCGTATCTGCCCTCTTTCTTGTATCCACAAAACTCTGATCCACATTGTCATCATAGAACGCATAGCCGCAGGCGATCTCCACTTCCACTGAATGATCTGTTCCTTTGTATTGCTTCTGAAGCTCTTTCAGTCTGTCCATTGCTCCTTCTATGCTATTTTCCTTGGCATCCGGCATGATCACACAGAATTCATCTCCACCAATACGATATACTGTATTCTCCTGTGAAAATGCATTTGTGATCATCTCCGATGCCTTTTTCAGGTAGGTATCGCCTGCCTCATGGCCATACCGGTCATTACACTTTTTCAGGTTATTCAGATCTAACATGACAATGGCGGTCTTGTCCGGATGCTGATTGTCTCTCTCCCATTCATCATAGGCATTCCTGCTGTAAAGTCCGGTCAAAATATCCTTCAATGCCAGTTCTTTATAGATGGCAGCTTTCTGTCCTTCATGAAGTTTTTCCATGGAATCTGATGCTGCAAGCCATGCCAGCAGACAGATATAAACAAGGAATCCTGTTCTTCCCAGAATATCCACAACAGTTGAAATAACATAAAAAAATATAATATCTGCAGCAAATGCAGCAAAAAGAATGATAATTCCCACAATATTCGTCTTTGCAATCCTATCCATACCGTGCTTCTTCACGTAATGAACCAATGCATATCCCAGATATAGGATATCCATAGCCATTAATATATGGGTAAATGTTACAGAATTCCGAAATTCAAGTATTCCTGTCATATGGAGCAGAACGCATGCCGCCATATTCAAAACACTTAAAAATGTGATTGATCCGGCAGCCCATTTATCTTCCGGCATTAAAAAACCCTGCACAAACATCGCAAAAGGTGCAGGCATAAGCATGATCAAAATATACCCAAGATTAGAACCTGCCACTGTATTTTTGACCAGAAGCGCCATCAGCACCGTCTCATTCAAAGACCATGCGCCCATCAGCACTGCAAATAATCCAAAATACAAAACATAGTTTTCAATGCGTATCCCTTTATTGCCAATGATAAAATACATAATCAGAAATATACCGATTGCCAGTTCCAACAGACACACACACGCACCTATTGCAGAATTGCGTATGAGATACAGCACCTCATCGACTGCCTCGCCGATATAAAAAGACAGGGTCTCGCCGCCCACTCTCTCGTACGCAGCATGTGTCCTCACAATGACCTGCCCACAATCCGGATCGATCTCCAGAAAATTCCAGACAGACCCGGGTGTTGTGCCAAAAATACCTGGAACCGGCTTCAGATTATAAATCAGCTCGCCATCTTCATACACTTCAATACCAAGATGGATTGAATAAAAAGCAAGACATATATTTTTCCCTGTAAACTGCTCTCCTGAGAAAATGTATTCTTTTGTCATTTCATCTACCTGTGTAATGCTCTGGGGCGTGATCTGCTGATGTCCTGCGATCTCCCCCTTCCGGAAATGTGTTTCATTTGTTGCAAACAGAAAACTGCCGACAACAAACAGCACTCCCAGAAGCGATACGATATAGTAGGAACCTGATAATATTTTTTTCATTTGCACCTCCGTATTGGCAGCCCTGCAAAACTGTTTCATTGTATTTTCTACTTTTCTTTCTTTCCAAACAGGGATGACCAGAAACTCTTCCGCTGTTCCTTCTGCCGCTGTTCTTCCAAAGCCTCTAATTCTTCTTCTGACTGATAACCTGGCAAAATATCATCTGCAAAACTTCTTCCCTGCAGATTCTCCATATGATCGATGCGCAGGCACATTTCTTTTGTTGCCTCCATCATGTACACCATCATTTTTTTGACATTCAGATAAAGTTTATCCGCATTATGCCTGATCTGATCCGGATTTTCCTCCATAAAAACACATTCATCGCCCCACACGCGAAGCCACTCCAGACGATCTCTCTGCTCTTTGCGCACAACACTTAAAAAACGGCTGACCATGGCATTATGATCATCATCTCCTGTATAACAGAGATAATCTTCCAGCGTAGCACTCTCCGGAAAATGGATCTCATAATAGCCATTATAAATACGGCAGATCTTTTCCGTTGCCCTGCGCAGCATCATGCCACATCTCTGTGGTTTTGTCCAATATAATTCCTCTGCTTTTTCCAAATTTTGATACAACGAATCATATAATTGTCTCAAGTCATCTGTAGAAGGCTCTGCCTCTTTTATGTAATCAAAGTTCATGTCCGTATCCTGCCCCTCATTTATTTACTCTGCGATTCCCTGTTTCCTGTAGAAAAATACTTTATCTGTTTTACAACCATTCTATTCTGTCACGCAAACATTGGTGTAAAGTCTTCCGTATCTCCGCAGAAGAATCCGCCGGTTTTCTCCATGATCTTACGCATGACCAGTTTTGCTTCCTCATAAGTTTCCGGTTTAAAGGTCACAAGAAAAACCGTTTTCACCTGATGTTCTGCTGCAAAAGAAGCCGTAACCTCGTCTTTTGGATGGATCTGTGCTGTCTCGATATCTACAGAAGCTCCCTCTGACATTCCAATCTCAAGAACTCCGGCATCTTCCCAGATTTCCAGTTCATAACCATCCTGTTCCCCAAATGCTTCATATATCTGTCTTACACCGATTTCCTGTGGTGTCATATAAAGCCAGTCTCCCGGAACTTTTATTACCTCAGATGCTTTCTTTGCTTTTCCGACGGATTTCTTTTTTGACTGTTCTGTTCCCTTTTTCCCTGATAGTTTCATGCTCTCTCTCCTGAATGATATTCTTACGCCAGAATTCTCTCTCGTAATTTTACATACGATATGCTACACTGATTATAGCCGAAATTTGAAAGGGATTCTATAGATTTATGAAAATTTTGATATTATCCTGTGATACAGGAGAAGGACACAACAGTGCCGGAAGGGCTGTCAGGGAGGCCGCCGAGTTAAAGGGACATACAGTAGAGATGATGGATATGTTTCTTTTATCCGGTAAACGCACCTCCCATGCCGTTGCCGGAGCCTATGTCGGCATAGTAAAACATATTCCGTTCTTTTTTGGATTCATTTATAAAGTAGGTATGCTGATCTCAAGTTCCAGGCGGAAATCTCCCGTCTATTTTGCCAACGCCTTATTAGGGAAAAAATTAGCTTCCTATATTGCCAAACATGATTTTGACATCGTTGTCACTCCGCACCTTTATCCTGCGGAGACAATGACTTACATGAAAAAGAAAAAACTTTTGCATATACCGGCAGTTGCGGTCGGAACAGACTACACCTGTATTCCCTTCTGGGAGGAGACAGATCTCGATTATTATGTGATCCCACACGAAGACCTGATCCCGGAATATGTAAAACGAGGCGTTCCGGAGGAGAAACTGCTTCCCTATGGCATTCCGGTGCGGCAGGATTTCTGCAGAAATCTGTCTAAGGAAGCTGCAAGAAAAAAACTGCACCTCCCGATGGATGTTCCGATGTTTCTCGTCATGAGCGGAAGTATGGGATTTGGAAAACTGGCTGTTTTTGCGGCTGAGTTAGCACTCCGCTGCCGGAACGGAGAACACATTGTGATCATCTGTGGAAATAATGCAAAGATCGAACGCATTTTGCGGAAAGAATTTCATTTTAACAAACGGGTCCATATTATCGGGTATACCAATCATGTATCCCTTTTTATGGATGCCTGCGATGTCATTTACACAAAGCCTGGCGGTCTTACCTCGACAGAATCTCTTGTAAAAAATATCCCGATCGTCCACACGGCTCCGATTCCGGGATGTGAGACTTCAAACCTGCATTTTTTTGGTGCAAGACATCTCTCTGTCTCCTCAAAGCATCTCGCAAAACAGGTACAGCTTGGCAAAGCACTGATTGAAAATGATTCCCTGCGTGAACAGATGTCAGAGGCACAGCGCAGAGAACGCAAGCCTGAAGCTGCCATGCAGATCGTAAGTCTGTTAGAACAGCTTGTTTCTCATGAATAGAAAGGGGTTTTTATGTTATATCTCTTCTTTACGATTCTTGGATTTGCCCTCGGAAGCACACTGTTTGCTTACTGGACGCCAAAAATCATACGGCACATTGATATCCGGGAACTTCCCGCAGACCACAATCCGGGCGTTGCAAATGCCTTTATGTACGGCGGATTTTTCTGTGGGCTGCTCTCCCTTATTTTAGAGCTGGCAAAGGGATTTGTTCCGGTATTTCTCGGGCAGCGCTTTTTAGATACTCACTCGCTGCTTTTTATTCCGGTGCTCATCGCCCCGGTGTTCGGACACGCATTTCCATTTTTCCGAAAAGAAAAAGGCGGCAAAGCAATTACCGCCTCCTTTGGAGTCCTGCTCGGTCTGTTTCCGGAGATGCGTCCGGCAGTGTACCTTGCATTTTTCTTTATTTTCTTTTCCCTGATCGTTGTGGTCAGCCCACATTCTTTCCGGTCTGTCGTTACTTTTGGACTGTTTGCATTATGCGTGCTGTTTACCGTAAAAGTTCCATCCATCCAGATTGGAAGCTTTCTGATCGCTGCGGTCGTGATCTACCGGCATTTTATCAAATACCTCGGTGAGCCGCTCCACATACAGCTTTTCAAACATACAGCATAGCCTCACGGCTATGCTGCTTTTTTCTTCTCCACACTATTCAGCTTACCAGCACAGGACTTCATGTCCGTCCTCCGTCACAAGCACCATGATCTCCCACTGTGCGGATGGAAGTCCATCGTCTGTGTATACTTCCCAGTCATTATCGGAATCAACATAAATATCCGGCTGTCCCATATTCACCATCGGTTCGATCGTAAAGATCATGCCCGGAACCATCAGCATCTCCTGTCCACGTCTGGAATTATATCCTACCCACGGCTCCTCATGGAACTCAAGACCTACACCATGTCCGCCAATTTCACGGACAACTGTGTATCCATTGGAAAATGCATGGTCGTGGACTGCCTGCCCCATGTCACCTAAAAATCCCCATGGTTTTACTTCTTTTAATCCAAGTTCGACACACTCTTTGGTCACCTGGACAAGCTTTTTCTTCTCAGGGCTGACCTCACCGATACAGAACATTCTCGAAGAATCAGAGAAATATCCGTTTAAAATGGTAGAGCAGTCGACATTGATAATATCCCCTGCCTTTAGGATCACATCCTTGGAAGGAAAACCGTGGCACACCTGATCATTCACAGAGGTACACACAGAAAATGGATATCCTTCATAGTTGAGTGGCGCCGGGATTCCGCCCATGCTTGTTGTCATATCATAAACAATTTTATCAATCTCTGCCGTATTCATACCCTCATGGATATTTTTCTCAATGTAATCAAGCACTGCAATGTTAATTTTACAGCTCTCTTTAATGCCTGCGATCTGCTCTGCATTTTTAATAATGTTACGCTGCGGCACGATATGTCCCTGTGACGCATATCTTGCGATCTTCTCATCAAATGCTTCATGGCATGCCTTGTACTTTCTGCCACTTCCACACCAGCATGGATCGTTTCTTCCAATTTTTACTGACATAATTTTTCTCTTTTCTACTTTCTAATTATCAAGCGTGACAGAGCCAAAATCCACTCTGTCCCATACTTTTTCATTCACACTGTATTTGTGTTCCGACAAAAGTGCCTCATAGGCTTCCCCATTAAAATTATATGCCTCGTACTCTTTTTGGTTCATCTCTGCATAAATACTCTGATATTTGTCAGCCAGTGCTATTTTCTCCATTTCAGAATCCAGTTCTTCCTCTGAAATCCCCAATTGTTCTCTCTGCCAGTCCTCTAAATCAGACCAGAAATCACTCTCATCATTTTCAAGATATTCCTGCTCCGTCACGTCCAGCTTCACGCCCTCTGCTACAGCCATCTGATAAAAAATCTCATCATGCACAGCCATATCCAATGCTGCCTGTTTTGCAGTAAGCTTCACAAACTGCCCGTCTGTATAAACATTCCAGTACTGTCTTGGATTGTCCGGGTTATAGAGTATCGCCTGTTCCTGAACTGTTTTTTCCTCATAAGCTACATAAAATGCGATATCTTTCAAAGTCAATGATACATCATCCACGGTAACCGCAGTCTTATCTAATGCCTCATTGTAAACCAGATATTCCTTCTTCTCTTTCGACTGGAAAGAAAACGCTATGACAACGATCAAAATGAGTACAAGAATGATTGTAAAACGTATTCGCTTCTCCATATTATCGCCGCGCCCTTCTGTATGGTGCTTACTGACAAAGTTTTGCAACTACCTGATTGATCACGCTTCCTTCTGCCTTGCCTTTTAATTCAGGCATCACATTTTTCATGATCATTCCTTTGTTCTTGCCCGCAACGATATCTGCAAATTTCTCAGTGATAAATGCTTCCACTTCCTCTGCGGACATCATTTTTGGTGCATATTCCTGATAAATATCGTATCTTGCCTGATATTCTTCCTTCAAATCTGTTCTCTCTGCAGGGCATGTATCAATCTGCTCTTTTACGGATTTGATTTCTTTTAAAATGACACGGTCAACAATCTCCTCGCTGATGTTATCTCTGCATCCCTCATCAATGGCTACTTTCTTTGCTGCGGATACCAATGCGGAAATCGCATCTTTACGAACTTTATCTCTTGCCTTCATGGCTGCTATCATATCTTTTTGTAACTGTTCAAACTGCATAATATTTCTCCTTCTTTCATTGTCAGTTTCCGATAGCTGCGAATCCCCTGTTCGTTTGTTAGAAGTTTCGCAATTATCCAACTGTTAGTATAGACAAACTCTGCAAGATATTATATCACTTTTTCCAGAAAGTTACAATTCCTTTATAACACCCGTCGTATCGTCAGGATCGTACGATACGTCGCACTTCCGTAACAGATTCCGTTTGTCGGGCTGGAAGCATGCACGATCCTTCCATTTCCCATATAGATTGCAACATGTCCCGGATAGCAGATGATATCTCCCGGCTGTGCGCAGTCATAGCTTACTGCCTGTCCGCAGCTCTGCATGGAATAAGAGTTTCTCGGAAGTGAGATTCCATACTGTCCGAAACATGCCATGACAAAATAAGAGCAGTCAGCTCCCTCCGTCAGACTGTTACCACCGTACACATATGGATAACCGACATACTGGCTCGCAAATGCCACCACATCACTTCCACTGACATTTGTAGTATGTGCAGGGTTTAAACCTGAAGATGTTAAACCGGTTCCTGAACCTGAAGCTGACGCATTTGTGTCACTGCCCGTTGTGTTTGACTGATTTCCTGCATTTTGCTGTTGTTGCGCTGCCCGCCGCCTTGCGGCTGCCTCTTCTGCTGCCTGACGCGCCTGTTCATCTGCAATGATCTGGTTCTGCTTTTTGATCGTATCTGCATACTGGCTTGCAAGACTTTTTGCACTTGCAAGCTGGGCGTCAAAATTATCCATCGCAGCGCTTTTTTCTGCGATCAAAGCCTGCAGGGAAGATGCCTGATCTTCATAACTGATCTTTAGCTCTTCCATCTCTGCCAGCTGTGCATTTAACTGATCCTTCAGATCTGCCACCTGCTGTACCGTCTCCTGATAAGCAGTAAGCTGCTTTCTGTCGTAATCATACACTTCGGATACATATTCCACACGGTTTAAAAGGTCGGTGATGCTCGTTGCTCCCATCATCGCTTCCCAGTAATTACTGTCACCGTTTTCATACATATACTGAATTCGCGTTTTCATCGCGTTATATTGCGTCTGCTCTTTCTCCTGTGCGACTTCCAGATCAGCATTCGCCTGGTCAATCTCATCCTGCTTTGCATCCATATCGTTTTCCAGAAGATCCATATCTGTGAGCAGTGCCATGAGCTGGTCATCATAAGCGTCCATTTCCTCCTGAAGATCACTCTGTGCCGCCTGGATCTCATCAATCTGGCTGTTTAAGTTGTCTAACTCCTGCTGCGCTTCGTTTTTCTTGTTTTTTGCATCGTTAATGACGGACGCATGCACCGAGTATATGCCTCCTATGCCAAGCACACACGCCATAACTGCCGCTATTATCTGCTGTTTTATCTTTAATTTTTTCATCGCCCGTAAAAATTTCATAAAAGCGTTAATCTCCTTGTGTGAAAATAAATGAACGATAATTGTGTAACTCCTCTTACCTTTATTTCAAATTGTTCAAAATCAACAAAAACATTCAAGACACGCTCTCCAGTATTTTCTCAAGCTTTTGTTGATTTTTCACAATTCAATTTACGTTATGTCGAGTTACACAATTATCTGATATTCTATCTGCAATGTCATGTCTATTTTAACACATTTTGCTATGCAATAGTTAGCCTTTCCATAAATTTACAATGAAATAAATTCCAGATAGATCCCCACCGGGCAGAGGTACCGCACGAATTTTAATGCCGGAATGAAGGCTGCAATATCCACAAGAACCGGGCAGAACACCAGATTTATCAACACAAGCAGGAACATGTGGGATGTAAAACTGGTCAGATTTTGTATCCATTTTCCAACAATCCATATCCACACGATACAGGCTGCCAGCAATAATATCATGGCGCTGATCTCCCGAAGGAGTCCGCGGCTCTCCCCGGAACAAAGCAGTAACACCAAGCCAGCCACCGCCGGAACGGTTCCCGCTGCGAGAAGTCCCATCATCTGAAATCCTTCGCCAAGTGGCGCCGGAAGTGCCAGATATGGTTTTCCACTGCCGGCGTCAAAACGTCGTCCGTATTCCACATATATGATCAAAAACAGAAACAATGCCACAAGTCCGTGAAGTGGAAATACCTGTTTTTCTTTCTCTGTCGTCTCCACTGCCTCTGTCTGCTCCACATTAACCTGAAAAACTTCGTTTCCTTTGAGATATTTTTCATAATTGGCAAGCAGGACATCACGCGCTGCGTTTGCATCATCACCAAACAGCTGCTCTGTCCTTGCACTCAGCATCTGTGCTCCATACACCTCAAACAGCGCCGCATAAAAGGTCTCACGCGCCACCTCGCCCTTCGTGGTAAGCGGTGTACAGAGATACGACACACTGTTTTTTAACTTTTCATGCTCAAATTTCTTTTCAAAATTGTTGGAAAAATAAAAACCACACTCCAGTTTTCCTGCAATGACATCCTCCTGCAACGCCTCTTTGCTGTCGTACATCACAAAGGAAAAAAGACTTTCACGCTGTGTCAGATGTTCCAGCACTTCTTTTCCATGCGTTCCGTCTGTTTCCACAATTCCAACGGTCACATTGTCAGACTGCGGCATGGAGATCTGTCCGGCAAACCAGACCACAAAAAACATGGACGCTAATAACAGCAGGCTTGTCCCGCGTTTCAGCCTCGCTTTCAACTGTAAAAAGTACCAGTTGAAAAGCGCTGATTTTCCAAACCCTCCGACGGTCAGACTGCCTCCTTTTTTATGTTCCTCCCGTTCTACCTTTCCAAAATGTCCTGCCGCTTTTGCCCATAACACGCTGGCCGCAAAAAGCACAACAAACATGAGAATCAGCTGCCTTGTCTCCTGCCCTTTGATTCCGAAAAACAATAATTTCAGATAATAGCTGTCCCAAAAGGTCAGTGGAAAAAAGGTTCCGATTTTTCCAAAAAGTTCCGGCAGATATGCAGTAGGGATCACAACACCGGAAGCCATGATCTGAAAAACATTGACCGCAAGCAGCACGATCGTTCCTCTGGTGCTCTCTCCCGAAATCGTATAGATCAGTTGAAAATACGCTGCAATCACCGCTGCAAGAAGCAGTGTTCCAGGCAGCACCTCCCGGTCAAACCACAAAAAAGACAGATGATACTTCCCTGATACCAGACAGCCCACAGCATACACCAAAACTCCCACAAGCCACAGCGGAACGGTCATAAGAAGCACTTTGATCAATGCATTTTTTCCTTCGCCGATACCGTAAATTCTGATTTTTTCCTCCACAGCACGGCTCTGCTTCTGATACAGATAACCGTAATTGACCCCCATCATCAGAAAGAGGAGCAAAACAGCCGCAGAAAAATAGTATTGATGGATGTCTGCTTTTCCAAGCGAAGAATACACATTTTTCTGGAAAACCGAAGTGCGGTCAAACGCCTCATAAATATAAAGTTCGGAGATCACATCCCCAATCTGATCCCTTGAGATTTCCGCCTGATAAATCTGCGCGGTATCGTAGGTGGCATAGACACCAGCCTCCGCCGTCCGAAGCAGGGAGACGCCGTCCGCCACAAGTTCACCGAACACTCTCGTGTTTAACGGAGCATTTTCCGGGAAATAAATGGTTGCCGGTGTATTTTTCCCGGAATCCACATCCTCGTAAAACTGTTCCGGCAGTGAGAGCACCGCATCTAATGTGCCTTTTTCCAGCGATGCCATCGCTTTATCCTGATTCAGGTACTGAAAGTGGCAGACACTTTTCACGCTGTCCATCGCAGAGATAAACTGTGCCACCATCTTCGTCTGTGCCTCATCCTCAGGGATCACAACGCCAATCTCCGCCGTTTGGAACACACCTGCATCCTTCATAACGAGACTGACCGCAAGCACTCCGCCTGCGATCAGTAATAACATTACTATAAACTTTACCATGCTTTTTCTCGCCGCTATCAGGCTTTTTTTACCCTCAAGTGACAGATATCGAAGAAAAAATCTCATGAATTAAAATCCACCTAACATTGCTGCAAAGATTTCATGAAGAAGATCCTGCCATTCCTCTTCCGTTGCATTTCCAAGGTCAAAGGTATCGCCGGAAACTTCCTCAAACTGGGCACCTTTTTTCCATGTGATACTACCGCTCACATCTTCAGAGGCACTTCCGAGATCATCAATGGTAATGACCATGCTGTTCTTATCGACTGCAAGATTTCCTGCAAAATTATAAGATTCTTCATCATATTTTGCTTCCATTGTGATATCTCCGCTGTCACTGTCATACGTGAACTTTACGGTATCGTTTTCCTCGGCGATCATCGTGATTGTCTCGACACTACCCTCGTTACTTCCCTGAACCTCGACCACTTTCTCATCATCTGCAAGGAGGATCATGTTCTGCATTCTCGTGTCACCGCCGAGGAACTGGACTTCAAAGGAAACATCATTTTCCGGTATAATATCAATCGCTGCATACTGACCTTTGTATAAGTAGAATACAAGTGTCGTGCTGTCGTTAAACTCTTCCACTGCCTCTCTCATAGACGCGACAAAATCTGCTGCGGTCAGATCAAGTGCATCCATCAGCTCCTGATAATCTTCCCCGTAAAGTGTCTCAAGTCCATCGATCACATGATTCACATTTTCTTTGGTCACAACCGTCTGATATCCCTTACAACTGCGCTCTGTTCCGTCGATGGTAAAGTCTTTTGCGTCCACTTTGGAAAATTCCAGCGTATTGTATTCATCCGCGTAAACTTTTAACATTTTCTTGCGGAACTCATCTGAATTCTGGTTATCATAAGCAGCCTTAAGCGTCGCATCCACTGCATCGAGCGTATCCTGGTCTACCATTTCCAGCAGATATCCACTCTTTTCATTTCTGTAATCATAGGTAAACAGGCGTTCACTGATTGTCGGGACTTCCACCTGCACACTGTCCGCACCAATGTCTGCTAAAAAATCAATCGATGGTGCACCGGAAATATTGAGATTTCCTTTTATCTGCTTCTGCTCATTCGAACTGCGCCCCTCCATGGAAATATCGCCCTCGTTCATGGAAAGATCCATTTTGAGTGTATACTCATCCGAATACAGGGAAACACAGTCTTTTAATGTCTCTCCCAAACTTCCCATGTCACTCACAGTCTTTGCACCTGCAAGCAATACCTTTTTTGATGGGCTTAAAAAAGCTCCTGTTTTGACCGCTGCAAATACGCCAACGCCGCCCGCGACAACCACTGCTGCCACCACGCCCGCAATGATGGAGATTTTGTTTCCTTTCTTTTTTGGTGCTTCCGGTGTTGGTGTTTCCATCTGGTTTGCCGGTGTCACAGTATTCTCCACCGGATTTTGTGTTTCAAATTGTTCGTTCATAACGAATCCTCCCTTGTTTTTCTCTGTTTCCTTAGTATTTGTACTTGATTGTCATTCTGACATGCCTGCAAACTTTTGCAAAATATCTTCTGCATCTAATTCCTGCACTTTGCCCTCATCCATAAAAAGGCATCTGTCCGCATTGCGTATCTCGCTCTCATCATGCGTCGTCATAAGGATGATTCCATTTTTCTGCTGATAGGTTTTCATCCACTGGTGAATGCTCTCTTTATAATAAAGGTCAAGAGCTGTCGTCGGCTCATCCATCAGTAAAAATGGCGGGTTCTCCACAAGTGCACACGCAATGCTCAAACGCCGTTTCATACCACCGGAAAGTTTGCTTACCTCTGTTTGCAACAAATCCTCCAGTTGAAACTGTGCGACCAGCTCTTTTGTGTTGGCGTTGTGGCTGCCGCCCCAGAGTTTCAGATTATCCTGCACCGTCAGTTCTTCCATCAACGGATTTTCCTGCGGCACATAACCGCAAAACCGACGAAATGTACTGCTTTTGTAGGCTGCTTTTTTTCCAAAATAGCATAGTTCACCGCCATCCGGCTTTAAAATGCCCGCCATGATCTGCATTAAGGTAGATTTGCCGCAGCCGTTTTTCCCTGCGATCGCAACGCACTCCCCCGGCTTAACCTGAAAGGTGATATCGGACAGTACTTTCTTTTTTCCATAACTTTTTCGAATCTGTGTTACCTCTATCATGTTATCTCAATTCTTCTTAATCTGCTTTTCATTGTCTTTTTGTGATTTTTCAGTACTTCACAATTACGATTCGTAACTGTTCAGTTCCACTTTCTTTACGATCAGAATTTTTTCCCCTCTGCACAGATTCTCATCCGTCCGGTGATTATCCCGCAGAATATCTTCCACCGTTGTGTGATTCTCCTTTGCGATACTCCAAAGCGAATCCCCATCTTTTGCAATGTAACCGACCAGTCCCGGACGCTTCTGTAACTGCTCCATATCCAGAGCCTCCTCACGCATATCAGTAATATTATCTATCTGTTCCTGCTCAAATGCAAGCAAATCTAATCCGATCACCGCTTTTATTTCCACATGATCCTGATCGAGCATGACCGCGGACAACTGGCTGATCCTGCAATCAAGCTCTGTCTGCAGTTTATTTTTCCGCTCCAAAGCCTCCAACTCTTCCGGCTTATTGCGCTCTGTCCGCGCCGTCTGCTGTGGGATTTCAATGAGCTGTTCAAATGGATAAATCTCTCTGGCAGAACCGATTGGCATCTGATCGTCGGTCGTGATATAAAGCAGTTCTGTGACCAGAATCCCCTCTGCACGCACGCCCTGTTCGGTCAATTCCGTGCTCTCTAAATGAACCGTTCCCTCACAGGAACAAATCTGTAAAATCTTCTCCTGACTTTCCGCTAACTCCATCTGCTCGGTCAGGCGGCACTGGCTGTCATTTTTCACAGAAATATGATGTAAAGTCACGCCTGTGCAGACCGGAATGATCTCCTTTTTCAGAGAATAAACGTCCTCTAACATGGAAATCTCCTGTTCTTTCCACACCCGGATATCCAGATTCATCACAAGTTCCAGGACCAGAACGCGCTCCTCACCGTCGTAGTCCGGCTTTACCTCAAGTTCCATGGAAGCCGGTCTTGCCTTCACTTTATAAATAATATCTGCCTCCGTTCCTGCGTCACATTCCACACCGCAGTCCAATGGAATCACCGTCTCATACCACTGCACGCGGTCTGTTTCCTCTTCCTCCTGATACAAAACGGAGATGAGCACTTCGCCACTCAGTTTTACACCGTCCTGCCCCATTTTTGTATCCAGATTGCGGATTTCTAAGCTTTTCCATAAAATTTCCTGCACATTTGGTTTGCTTGACGGCAGTGTGATCTCGCTTTTCTGGCGGCACTGATCGCGCTTCATACATAAAAGCTGTAAGATATTTGTGTTCCGATAACGTTTTTCACATCCGTCATCCGCCTCTATCCCAACACAGAGTTCATCCTCTTTTTCCTGCGGTTCTTCTGTCTTTAACAAAATGACTGCCCGCACGCTGATTTTTCTGGAATGGATGACTCCGATCGTGAGATCCTCAATCTCTCCGGATGCCTGTATCACATCATATTCCTGTACACCGTCCATGTTGAGTTTTTCCTGAAACGGTATCTCTCCTTTCAGACAGCTTATTTTTCCATTTTCCTGATCGCTGCGGTACAATACCCTGAAAACAAGGCGTCCCTTTAACCACGCTGCGCCTGCTGCCGCCTTCACCTCATCAAAATGAAGTTCTCCCTTTTCTTTTAACACTTTCACAATATCCGGCCGGTAGTCCGGCACGTTGTAATCGTCATCTAATGTAATCTGGCTCTGTGCACTGGCAAATGTCGTGCAACTATGTAATTTTATTTTATTTAACTGCAAAAAAATTCCCCCGATCCGAAATCCTTTTTTTCATTGTATTCGAATAGAGAGAATTTTATACACGCTTTTATCACTATTTGCTCACAAAATAGCCATCTGCACACTTTCTTAGCAGAGTTTCATGCGAATATCTTTTGTAATAATATCATTGTAACTAAAGGATAATAACTGAGGTTGATTGTCATCACGCTCATCATTTACCAATATCGTGAAAACACTTGGATATGCATGCTGGATCACGCCCTGCTGGATATCAACCTTATTACGCCCACGGTCAAGCTGGATCATAACTTTACTGCCACACTGCTGGTGTACGGATGCACGTACCTTACTGATGTCTGCCTGTTGCATTTTTCTACCTCCTTATTTCACGCTTTACTTTAGCACTGTAATAAAATTTTGTCAAACGGATTTGCGTGTTTTGTACAAAATTCATGAATATTTGCAATTTTTCTCTATTTTTGAATGTTTTTTCATACAAATCTACTCAAACACTACATTCTCATCCCGCAGCTCCACTTTCACCACAATATATGGATAACTTGGGCTCTTACTGATGGTTTCCCCCTTGCGCGGACCAATCAGTTCCGTATCAAAAATGATCGCATTCGATGTCAGATACAGATTGCGGATACAGATACTATACCCTCCGGTCTCCTGTTCTCCGTAGCCTCTTACTATGTATAAAAATTCGCTGTCTTTGTACGTCATTTTAAAATCTGCAGCCTTTTTCTCCTCAATATCATTTTGCAGTTCCTCCGGTATGTCTGCCTCTGCGGCGATCGTGTAATCAAGATCACTGATTTTTGTCCGGTTCGTCTGTTCCACACTGCATCCGGCAAAAAGAAGTGCTGCAAAAAAAAGCGTCGTAAAAAGAACCTCCGTTTTCCAAAAAACATACCTGCTTTTTTTCCTTTTCGTCTGCATACCCGCCTCCAGTTCCGTGCCCTGCGGCACAGCATTTTTGCTCTTATAGTTACTGTTCACCCGTACCTCATTCCAGTAACCTCTTATACCATTGTATGCCGGCATACCTTTCTATATTCCTAATTTATGAGTTGTTTTTCTCTTCCCCAACCCTTATAATGAGATGAGGCTGATATTTCAGTGCAATATGTATCATCGTATTTTTTTTAATTTTATAGACAATTACGAAACTCCTGAAAACCTAAATCATATTGTGAAAAATCAACAAAAGACATGAAAGACATTGGGGAATCGTTGCGAGTGACACATAGCGAGAGCGTGTCTTGAATGTTTTTGTTGATTTTGAACAATTAAAAGAAGAATAGGAGGAGTTTCGTAATTATCTATAAAACATTTTATTAAGTAGAAAGGAATTTTCCTTATGATAAGATTAATCCTTGCATTACTCTTTGCAATTCTCTACCTCATCATCGGAATCCCGGTGCTCGGCGTGGAATGGATCATTGCAAAATTCAACAAACAGGCTGCCGACTTAGGCCAGCTTCGCATGGTGCAGTGGGCATTCCGTGTGATTTTATTTATCTGTGGAACGAAAGTGACCGTCATCGGTGAAGAAAATGTCCCGAAAGATCAGGCGGTCTTATACATCGGAAACCACAGAAGCTATTTCGATATTATCATCACCTATGCACGCTGCCCGCGTCTCACCGGCTACATTGCGAAAAAGGATATGGAAAAAGTGCCGTTGCTGCGCACCTGGATGCGGCGTCTGCACTGTCTGTTTATCGACCGTGAGAATGTAAAAGAAGCGTTAAAAACGATCCTTGCCGGAATCGACAATGTAAAGAATGGAATTTCCATGTGTATCTTCCCGGAAGGCACAAGAAATAAAACGGACGATCTGATGCTCCCATTCAAAGAGGGAAGTTTCAAGATTGCGGAAAAGAGTGGCTGTCCGATTATCCCGATGGCGATCACGAACTCCGCAGATGTGTTGGAGGCTCATATGCCTCGTGTCAAAAAAGCACATGTAATTGTAGAATACGGAAAACCAATTTATCCGAACGAGCTGGATAAGGAACAGAAGAAAAAAATCGGAGCTTACTGTCAGGATGTGATTGCTGAGATGTTAGAGAAAAATAAATCTATGATTTAGGTATCTGTCAGACCATATTAGAACATAAAATAATCTATTTTGAAAACCCCCAGTGTTTCGGCACTGGGGGTTTTGGCGTGTCGCATCGGACATTCCTATTTTTACTTCGTCAATTCCTTCACAATCTCCGGGAATCCCATAAAATGTGACGCTTTCACAAGCACTGTATCTCCGCTCTTCACCTCTTTCACAAGGTCTTTGATCAGGTCTGCTTTGTCCTCATAATGATGGACTTCTGTCGCACTGCTATTTGCACGCACTGCTTTAGTGATCTCCTGTGAGAGTGTTCCCACACAGTAAAGTGCGTCAATTCCCTTTCCTGCAAAATGTTCTCCCACCATATAGTGAAGCTGTTTTTCCTCTGCGCCAAGCTCGCCCATATCTCCGAGTACCGCGATTTTTCTGCCCGGTGCGTTGGACAATACATCGATGGATGCTTTCATGGAAACCGGATTTGCATTGTAGCAGTCGTCGATGATCGTAATGCCATTTTTGTGGATCAGATTACTTCTGCCGCCGATCGTCTGCACTGATTCAATCCCGCGCTTCATCTCGTCACAGGTCAGTCCTAATTCTCTTGCCACGCTCACCGCTGCCAGCGCATTGTATACATTGTGTTCTCCGGCGATTGGAATCGTGACTTCCATCGTCACTTCCCCGCCTGTCTCTTTCGACGGATAATGGATCGCTGCTTTTGTTCCGGTCAGGTCAACTGCCTCTACATTCGTTGCGTAAACCGTTTTCTCGGCAAGCGTCTTAGTTCCTTCCTCTGTTTCAGCCACTTTGGCAGCCTTTTCGATACCATAGAACACTGCCGGTTTTCCATTGACAACTTTCTTATCGCAGAGCTTGTCGTCATCTCCGTTTAATACCGCAATTCCATCCGGTGTCAGATGCGCAAAACTCTCTGTCTTTGCCTTTAAGATTCCATCTCTTGTGATGAGATTTTCCAGATGGCAGAGTCCGATGTTCGTGATCACGCAGATGTCCGGGTTTGCCATTGTGGATAACCGGTCCATCTCACCAAACTCGGAAATTCCCATCTCAAGCACAGCCACCTGATGTTCCTCCCGGATTTTAAAAATCGTGAGTGGAAGTCCGATCTCGTTATTCAAGTTTCCCTCTGTTTTTAACACGTTATATTTCTGTGCCAGAACAGATGCGATCATCTCTTTAGTGCTCGTTTTTCCAACGCTTCCTGTGATTCCGACTACTTTAATATCCAGACCTCTGCGGTAATCTGCTGCGATCTTCTTCATCGCATCTAAGGTGTTTTCCACGAGAATGTATGGGCCTGCCGGATTCTCTAACTTCTCTTCAGAGAGCACTGCCAGTGCTCCTTTTTCAAAAACAGATGGGATGAAACTGTGTCCGTCCACCTTTTCTCCACGTACCGGGATAAATAAGTAATCTTTTTCCACAAGGCGGCTGTCGATCACTGCTCCTTGGATCTCACGCGTTTTATCCGCTTCATTTCCTATGTAAGTACCGCCGCAGACTGCCGCGATATGCTCTAAGGTCATATTTTTCATATCATGCTCCTGTTATTATAGAACAAACTGCCACCGGTTCTGCAAAACTGGTGGCGATATGTCATTCATCATTATTTCTCATATTTTTTTAAGGAAATCTCAATCAGCTTCTCACATAACTGATTGAAGTTGATTCCAAGAACACCTGCCTCCTGTGGAAGAAGACTTGTCGGTGTCATGCCGGGAAGTGTATTTGCTTCCAGACAGTAAATTTCGTTATTCTTATTTAATAAGAAATCAGAACGGGAGTAAGTATTCAGTCCTAATACTTCTGCCACACGCTCTGCATAGTGCTGCATCTGCTCTGTGATCTCTTCCGGTAATTCTGCCGGACAGGTCTCCACTGCACTGCCTGCTTTGTACTTATTCTTATAATCATAGAATCCCTGAATCGGTGCGATCTCAATGATTGGAAGTGCCTTATAGTCAATAACACCGACTGAAAATTCACGTCCCTCTACATACTCTTCGATAATGAGGTTATCCTCCCATTTGAATGCCTCATCCAAAGCACTCTTGAATTCATCTTCCGTGCGCACGATCGTAACACCAATACTGGAACCTCCACAGCATGGTTTTACAACACATGGCAGCTTTAAGCCAAGTTCTTTTGCAGAATCTTTCCGGTTCTCTTTCTTCGTGGAAATACCTTGTGGTGTCGGGATTCCACCAGCGATAAATAGCTGTTTTGCCATTCCCTTATCCATTGCAAGCGCACTGCTCAAATAGCCGGTTCCGGTATATTTGATCCCAAACAGGTCAAATGCTGCCTGAATCTTACCATTCTCGCCGTTTTCTCCGTGTAATGCCATGAAAACAATATCCGCCATGCGGCACATGTTGATGACATTCGGTCCGAAGAAGCAGTCCGACTGATCTTTTCTTGACGCTTTTACCTTTGCAAGATCCGGTGCTGTTTCCGGGATATCCTTTACCTGTACGCTGACTTCCTCTGTGCGGTCAAAAATTCCGGTCAGATTTTCCTCTTTGTCACTGTATCCCATAAAAACATCCAGTAAAATAACGTTATGTCCATTCTCACGAAGTGCTTTGGATACCATATCCCCAGTCTTGAAAGACACATCTCTCTCTGTACTTAAACCACCTGCTAAAACAACAATATTCATGGTGTAATCTCCTCTATTCTGACTTTATTTTGGATTTTGCTCCAACTTTTTAACATTATATGTCTGCCTATCAAATCTTTATTATAGTAACCCTTTTTCCAACTCATGACAAGATAAAAAAAGAATAGTCTTACCGGAACATCCGGTAAGACCATTCTAAAAACTCTCCCCTTGTGTAGTAATACTTTCTCCTCCCTTGTTATTCTGAGCCGAACTACAGACTCTTTTTCCATCTAAAAATCCACACGGCAATTCTGTGCCTTACACAGAACTCTTTTGTAAAAAATCTTTTGTTATTACGATCTGCAAATCATTTCCTGATCATCTGTTCCTGCTCATCTAAGAGAATCAATAAACACAAAAAAATCTGTCTTGCCAGTAAGTCCTTTTTTCCGATCAGACTGCCATACTGAAAGATGTCATTTCTGGTATCCGTAAACTCCCCCCTGTCAATCGCATAGAGAATCTCATATAGGATTTCCATGCGCTTTTCATCTAACATACCGCCGCACATTAACGTTTTTCCGAATACCGGATTTTTCTGTACAATTCTTAAAATATCAAAAAATTTTTTCTCCATCTCTCTCAAAGTTACTACACATGAAGTAATTACATTATACGCCACCGGTATCTGCAGCACAATTCGCTTTTTCCGCACGTTTTCCTGATTTTACAGAAAAATCAGCTCGGCATATCCATCCTGTATACCGGCACTTTACAGTAATTTCATGCTAAACCTAAAAAGAGGAGAGCTGCCCGCTCTCCTCTGATCTCACTTTTAATATTCCGGCTCGATCAATCCGTAAGTATTGCCTTTTCTCTTATAAACAACATTGACATCCTCTGTCTCTGCGTTGATGAATACATAGAAATCATGTCCTAATAATTCCATCTCTACACATGCATCCTCCGGATACATTGGTTTCATATCAAACTTCTTGGTTCTGATGATCTTGATCTCTTCATCATCCTCTGACTTCTCATCCAGAAAATCCTGTTTGAAAACTGCTGCTGCATTCTGCTGCTTTGTTACAAGTTTTGTTCTATACTTTTTAAGCTGACGTTCAATGACTTCCTCTACCAGATCAATGGATACATACATATCACTGCTTACCTGTTCGGAACGGATATAACTTCCCTTCATAGGAATCGTAACTTCAACTTTCTGGCGTTCCTTCTCTACGCTCAATGTTACATTCACTTCTGTGTCCGGAGTAAAATACTTCTCAAGCTTATTCAGCTTGTCCTCCACTGCGGCTTTCAGTCCTTCTGTCAATTCGATGTTTCTTCCTGTGATCTTAATTCTCATGATGTCCAACCCCTTTGTCGCTTATTTGATATAATGATCCAATCCATGCTATGTCAGATAGCTTTCTGAATGCTTATTTATATCATGACTTTATTATAGCATGTTTTTATACATTATCAACATTTTTTTGTCTTAAACCGAAAACTTTTTATATATTTTATATAATTTCTGAAAATTTCAGAATCTCTGAACAGGCTTTACGCCAGCGACAGCGCAAAATAACCATCCGCAAGCAGTCTTTCCTGTCTTTCTTTGTCATCGGAAGAAAGCACCATAATTCCCTCTCTGTCATACACCAGGCGCGCTGTTTTGGTCTGCGCCATAAGTTCCGGCAGAAGTTTCTCAAACTGTTCTTCGCTCAGTGTCGTTTCGATAATATGCAGGTTCTCATTCTCCGGACAGTACATTAAAATATCAGCGTCTTCTGCGCTCTCGTCTCTGGAAATATCATCACTCCACACTACCTTCACCGTTCTTCCGCCACAAAAACAGTTAAAATCCATCGCAAAACGGATTGCCGCCTCATCCCATGCAATAAAACCATCTCTCATCAATTTCTGCTCCCGGATTCTTTTATATTCTGCCGCAGTGATCTCCTCCACAGAATAACTGTTTAATTCCGCTGCAAAAAGTTCCGGCACATCCTGTTTTTCCAGTAAACGCTCCGATGGATACGCCTCTGTGAACCCAACCTTACGGTAATAACCGACAAGCTCTTTTTCGGCCGGGACTAACACCAATGGCATATTAAAAATCTCTTCTGCCTTCTTTAAGATTTTCCCTGCATAACCTCTGCCACGGTATTCTGGAAGTGTCGCCACTGCATAAACATATTTGGCCGGCTTCCACTCCTCACCGTCCCTGACATTAATATCTAAAAAGCTTGCCATGGAAACCGCATGCCCATCCTGACAGATGAGCAGCATATTATCCTCTGTCATCCGTTTATCCAGATAAAAATCTACCAGTTCCGCCTCGTCACCAAAACAGGTCTCCCATATTTTGTGGATTTCTTCCCTGTTTCTGTCCTTATCTGCAAAAATGACATCACTTGAAATCGCCACATATTTTTTCAGCAGGATTTCCGGATAATAGGACATCTTAGCCTTTCGCAGTCCCGGATCCCCCGTATCCTCCTCGCGGTTTACATAAGTATAATCTTCACACACATGTAAAACAAACTGCTGGTTGATCATCGGATATGCGCCCTGCATATCCGGAAATGCTTTTTCGAAGTGGACAACATAAGTGTCACTGTTTAACGGTTCCCCGATAGAAAACGCAACAATCTGCCCTGCCTTCCGGATGATCCCACCGACAAGCCCGAGTTCTTTTCTATGGTCAAATGCCTCATGGAGCACTGACATCTCAAGTTCCATCTCTTCATTCCATTTCTCTGCCCTCATTTTGATCCATGTGTAAGTCATATTGCGGCATTCTTCTATATTGGAATCATTCAGTTCCTCATAGCACCAGTCATCCTCATCCTGAAATCTCGCAATATGATTTCTCTTGCCATGCATCTTTTTTCCCGCAAGCGTTGCTAATTTTTCTCTGGAATAAATGTAATCATAATCGTTCCGGTCTCCCTGGATCAAAAACTGTTCCGGATACCATGTAAGCATCTGCTCCCGGTCTGCTTCGCTCAATGGGCTCATGATCAACGGACGCTCTTCCTCCCTGCAGATTTCTATCAGTTCATCGATCACTTTCTTGCGGTCACCTGCCCCGATCGGATAGGAATACATCACCACTCCTTCCTCCTCAAAACGAATGATCGCACACCCATATTTTTCTGCAACTTCAACATGATACACCTTCCGCCAGACAAAATTATTGGCAAACGTGTACTCGCATGCATTTCTGTCATCTTCCTGAAATCTGGCATCCATCCATGCCTTATCATCTAATGTAATTTCGTGAAACTCTATTTTTGACATCTTAATTCCTTTCGCTATATACTAACATTATTATTCCATTTTTAAGACGTTTTATTGTACTATTTCATGCCGTGAATTGCAACCGTCATAGCATGTTGTAAAGAGAAGAAAATAAGAACATGGCATCCTCGCGGAGCGTTTTTATTACATAGGAAGTAATTTCCTATGTAATAAAAAAAGCTGACCGCTTTTTTACGATCAGCTTCTGTTCATTTCTAGTTTGTCATTAAAAACTTGATGATTCTCTCTGTATCTTCCGGCTCGTAAGCTACAACTTCAAGTTCCGGGATCTCTACATCAGATTTTAATAAGCTTGTCAGAGAAACATACTGGCAAAGTTTTGATTTGAGGTTTAATCTGTCTCCCTCACCTGTGATCAATTCTACTTTTCCGGCACAGGAATCAATTACTTTAAAAAATCCGTCGACATCTTTGATATTCTTGATTTTCATATTTTTTCATCCTTTCTTCTTTGGAACTCTATACCTGCTTCTTATTAAATCGCAAAAAAAGAAATCTGTAAATACTTTTCTTCAAAAAAAATGTTTTTCATAAAACTTACTTCTCCTGCTATTGTTCCATTGCTGCCCGGATGATGTGTTCCGCTTCCTTTGCTTCTGCTTTGGTAAGCTGCGGCGTATCTTTTAAGACATAATCCATGCCAAGGTTGTCGTACTTGACCTTTCCCATAGAATGATATGGAAGGACTTCCAGTTTTTCCACATTGCGGAGCGTCTTTAAAAACAGACCAAGTTCCGTCAGTTCTTTCTCATCAAACGTAATGCCAGGCACGACTACGTGACGGATCCAGACCGGCTTTCCGATCGAATCAAGATACTTTGCAAACGCAAGAATGTTGCTGTTCGGCTGCCCAGTGAGTTTCTGATGTTCCTCATCGTTGATATGCTTAATATCAAGCATGACAATATCTGTCACGGACATGAGCTGTTCTATCTTTTCCATTCTGTCTGATGCCATGTTTTCACTTATTCCAGTGAGGCTGATCTCTCTCTCACTGATCTGATCTGTTCCTGTATGTTTCTTTGGAAACATAATTCCAGATGTATCCAGACAGGTGTGAATACCCTTTTCCTTTGCCTTCGTAAAAAGCTCCGTCAGAAAGTCAAGCTGTAACATGGGTTCTCCACCCGTTGCCGTGATCCCCCCGGTCTGATAGAAAGAACGGTTGCGCTCGAAACGGTCTATGATCTCATCCGCTGTCATTTCTTCCCCATCCTCTATCTTCCATGTATCGGGATTATGGCAATACTGGCAGCGCATTGGACAGCCCTGAAAAAAAACGACAAACCTTACGCCCGGACCGTCCACTGTGCCAAATGTTTCTAACGAGTGAATTTTTCCCATGTTGTTCTCCTTTTTCTATGAATAACGCTCACACGCGCCATTCGCAAAACGCACCTGTTGCACTACATCCGCTCGTGGAAGGTACGTGCGATCACTTCATCCTGCTGTTCTTTTGTCAGTTTGATAAAGTTGACCGCATATCCTGATACACGGATGGTAAGCTGTGGATACAGTTCCGGATGTTTCTGTGCATCCAATAATGTGTCACGGTTTAAAACGTTTACGTTCAAGTGATGTCCGCCTTTGACTACATAGCCATCTAACATTGCAACAAGATTGTTCTCCTGTGCTGCCTCATCTTTGCCCAGTGCATCCGGTACAATGGTAAATGTGTTGGAAATACCATCCTGTGAATCCATAAATGGAAGTTTAGCGACAGATGCCAGGGATGCAACCGCACCATGGGTATCACGTCCATGCATCGGGTTTGCACCCGGAGCAAATGCTACACCTTTCTTTCTTCCATCCGGTGTTGCTCCTGTATTTTTACCATAGGAAACATTGGATGTAATGGTCAAAATCGATGTTGTCTGGATACCGCCACGGTAAGTATGGTTTCCTTTTACATATCCGATAAAGGTGTGGAGCACCTGTTTTGCGATCTCATCGACACGATCGTCGTCATTTCCATATTTCGGGAAATCACCCTCAATCTCAAAGTCAACGGTCACACCATTCTCATCACGGATTGGTTTTACTTTTGCATATTTGATCGCAGAAAGGGAGTCTGCTACTACAGAAAATCCTGCAATACCGGTCGCAAACCATCTTCTCACATTTTTGTCATGTAATGCCATCTCTAATTTTTCGTAGCAGTATTTATCATGCATGTAGTGAATGATATTTAATGCGTTCACATACACTCCTGCTAACCATTTCATCATATCTTTGTATTTATCCCATACTTCATCGTAATCTAAGTATTCAGATGTGATCGGACGGTATTTCGGTCCGACCTGTTTTCCTGTCATCTCATCGACACCGCCATTGATCGCATAAAGCAGGCATTTTGCGAGGTTTGCTCTCGCACCGAAGAACTGCATTTCCTTACCGATTCTCATAGAAGATACACAGCATGCAATTCCATAATCATCACCATGGACAACACGCATAATATCATCATTCTCATATTGGATCGCAGAGTGTTTGATGGATGTCTCGGCACAGAATTTTTTGAAGTTTTCCGGCAGTTTTACAGACCAGAGTACGGTCATGTTTGGTTCCGGTGCTGCTCCGATGTTGTTCAAGGTGTTTAAGTAACGGTAAGACATTTTTGTAACCATATGTCTTCCATCCACGCCGATTCCACCGATGGACTCTGTCACCCAGGTAGGATCGCCGGCAAAAATCGTGTTGTATTCCGGTGTACGCGCAAATTTTACAAGACGAAGTTTCATCACGAACTGGTCGATGATCTCCTGGATCTCTTTTTCGGTAAATGTTCCCTCTGCGAGATCACGCTCTGCATAAATATCTAAGAAAGTGGAGGTACGTCCTAAGGACATTGCCGCACCGTTCTGCTCTTTTACTGCTGCAAGATATGCAAAATAGACAGCCTGTGTTGCCTCTAATACATTATTTGCAGGTTTCGAAATATCACAGCCGTAAATTTCTGCCAGTTTCTTTAACATTTCCAGTGCACGGATCTGCTCGGATAATTCTTCTCTCTCACGGATCACATCTGAGTACATGATGGTACGTGTGTTGTTCAGCTGCTCTTTTTTGTCCTCGATCAGACGGTCTACACCGTAAAGTGCCGGTCTTCTGTAGTCACCAATAATACGTCCTCGTCCGTATGCATCCGGAAGTCCAGTGATAATATGTGCGCTTCTGCACGCTCTCATTTCCGGTGTGTAAGCGTCAAATACTCCGGCATTATGTGTTTTTCTGTGTGTTGTAAAGTACTCTACCACCTCAGGATCGACTTTGTATCCATTGTCCTCGCATGCCTTAACTGCCATACGGATACCGCCGTAAGGCTGCAGGGCACGTTTGAAAGGCTTGTCCGTCTGGAAACCGACAATCTTCTCTTTCTCTTTATCTAAATAACCCGGACCGTGGGAAGTGATCGTGGAAATGATCTTTGTGTCCATATCCAGCACTCCTCCAGCTTCTCTCTCCTGTCTGGAAAGCTCTAATACCTGATCCCAGAGATCGGTGGTATCCTGTGTTGGTCCCTCTAAGAAGGAATCATCTCCATCGTATGGATGATAATTCTTCTGAATAAAATCTCTTACGTTTACTTCTGTTTCCCAGGCTCCGCCCTGGAAGCTTCTCCATTCTGTCTGCATTTTTCTCTCCTTCTGCCACCTTGTGGCCTTGCATGGTTCATCACACTTTTTTATGATGCTCATTCTGATTTTTGATCGATGCATGGCTAGTTTTTTCTAACCACAGTTAGGCTATACTAACTTTCATCTTTTGTCAAGAGTCACGTGCGCTTTTTCCGGTAAGTATTCGAAAAAATACAATGAGTGGTTCCTTTCTCATGCTGATGGGATTTTTTGGAAAATTTACCCTAAAAATAAAAAGAACCGCACGTCTGGACTCTTCGCCCAGACGGTCGGCATTCTTTTGTTATACTTCACGTGGTAAACCCCACTATTTCCGTCAGTCATATAACAATTGCATTGTACTATGAGTGGCAAATATTTTCAATAGGTAATTTTTCACAAACAATCCACATATGCCAGCAATTCCTCCGGTCTGCACTTTAGCACCCGTGATAGCTTCAGCAATGTCATTCCCTGTGGCAAGTAATACATAAAAATTCTTGTTTTGTTTCCCATGTTTATGTTATAATATTCCAAAGCATATTTTACAAAATCTTTATGGCGTTATGCCATCTATATTCTGGAAACGTCAGATTATCCCCAATGATCTGCGTTGTTCGTTCGTATCTATGCTTTTAATTACCCATTAACGAATTTAAAAGCAGGAAACGAAAGAAATCAGATATAGAATATATTTATTCTCCTGCCAAGACAGTATTATTTAAGAGCTGTCTCACCAATCAGGAGGAAGCCTATGGCAAAACACAAACGAAACCATAACAAAGTATCCAGAAACTCAGCAGTCAATATGCCAGCTACAAACAGAAACTACAAAGACACTATTTTTCGCATGTTGTTTTCTGACCGGAAAAATCTGCTCTCTCTTTACAATGCCGTCAATCAGAGAAAATACCTGCACCAAATTTTATCGAGTTTTACAATGGTTCGACGGCAGTTCCCGACTGCGCAGAGCTTCGGCTCTCCTCGGCATTTGAACATTTGTCAAATGAACCAAAACTCGAATTGATTGTCACGGTTTTAAACGTCAATGAGGGGCACAATGCAGAGTTAATGCAGCATTGCAATACATTAAACGAATATGCGCAGTATGTTGCCAGAGTGCGGCACTATGCAGCGGATATGTCTTTAGATCAGGCCGTGGAACGTGCCGTAGACGAGTGTATCAGGGAAGGGATTTTAGCCGAATTTCTTACCTGCAACCGAAATGAGGTCATCAGTATGAGTATCTTTGAGTATGATAAAGAATTGGAAGAGAAGAAATTACGGAAAGCAGAATATGAAGCTGGACATGAGGCTGGTTTCTCTGAGGGTGAAAAGTATGGTATAGAACGTGGTACTTTTCTAAATTCTATTGAAACTGCCAGACGTATGCTTAAATTTCAGGAGTTTTCGCTTGAAAAAATTGCTGCTATTTCCGGGCTGTCTTTAGATGAGATAAAAAAATTACAAACAAACGAAGCGAGGTCTGATTCATGAAAATTGCATTAGTTTCCGATACACACGGTGTATGCCGTAAAGAATTATTTGACCATATCAAAAATTGTGATTATCTCATTCACACCGGAGATTTTGACAATGAACGTACCTATAACAGATTCTTAAACTGCGGCATTCCGATGTATGCAGTCCGTGGGAACTGTGACCACGGAGAGTGGGCGTCCTACCTGCATGAGTTTGTCTCCGTGCCGATTAATGGAAAATTATTTTATCTTGTCCATAACAAAGCTGACCTGCCTTTTGATCTCACGGATGCGGATTTTATAATTTTCGGACATACCCATGTATTCACGCACTACGACCGCTACGGAAAAGTTTTTATCAATCCGGGCAGCGCCGGGGCTGACCGCGGAGATGGAAAAGGCATTGCAATTTTAGAATTGACGGATAATGGATATGACGTGGAACGGATTTTGCTATAGACGAATGTATCCGGGAAGGGATTCTGGCTGAATTTCATACCCGGAATCGGAATGAGGTCATCAGTATGAGTATTTTTGAGTATGATAAAGAATTGGAAGAAAAGAAATTACGGAAAGCAGAATACGAAGCCGGTTTCTCCGAGGGCGAAAAGCATGGACATGAGACTGGTTTCTCCGAGGGCGAAAAGTATGGAATAGAATGCGGTACTTTTCTAAATTCTATCGAAACTGCAAAACGCATGCTCAAATTACAGGAGTTCTCACTCGAAAAAATTGCTGCGATTACAGGTCTGCCTTTAGATGAGGTGAAAAAACTACAATAAATTTAAAATGAATAATTCCCTTAAAATAACAAAAAGAGCTCCTTGAGCAATGTCATTAAGTTAAGATGACCAATCAAGATCTTAGCATCAGAAATGATGCTAGGGTCTTTTTATTTTGTAATAAATGCTTGACATATGATTCGAAATGTGCGGCCGCTTTCGCTATTGAATGATAATGAGGTAGCGAAAGCGGCCCTTGTAATTAAGAACATCTTGATTGCAAGGAGGTAACGCATATGAGCAATTATATTAATCAAGTTTCAGATTCTCTAAAGAATCATATTTCGGAATTAGCTAACAATCCATGTTTATTTCTTCGAAACCCCAATGTCGATTTCTCTCGAAAACGGAAAATTGATTTCAAAACTTTTATAGGAATCATGATGAATTCGGGTGGAGCTACTATGAGTAAAGAACTACTTGATTTCTTTGATTTTAACAAAAATACTCCGTCTGTATCAGCATTTACGCAACAACGTTCAAAAGTACTTCCAGAGGCTTTTGAATATTTGTTTAAATCTTTTACGGATGACAACCTTCCAACTACTAATAATTATCATGGTTATCGTTTAATTGCATGTGATGGAAGTAACTTGACCATTGCAACCAATCAAAAGGATCCAGAAACTTTTTGGGAACGTAATCAGCATGGTTCAATTGTTAATAAACTACATCTGAATGCCTTTTATGATGTTTTGAATCGTATATACACCGATGTTTTAGTGCAAACAGCAGCGGATTACAACGAGTTTAGAGCATGTGCAACAATGATTGACAGATCGAAACTAGAGAATGTTATTCTTGTTGCTGATAGAGGATATGAAAACTATAACATTTTTGCACATGCAATTGAAAAAGGATGGAAATTCGCTATACGTGTCAAAGATAAAAATAGTAATGGAATTGCATCTGGGTTAAATCTTCCTCCAAATGATGAGTTTGATATAGATATCACTCAGATTTTTTCAAGGAAAAATACAAAGACCACAAAAAATGCAGGCTATAAGTGGATGCCTGTAAATCAAGTGTTTGATTATCTTCCACGAAAAAGTGATAAAACATACGAATTATCATTTCGTATTATTAGATTTCCTATAGGGTCTAATTCTTATGAAATAATAATTACAAATCTTGATAGAAATATTTTTGATGTAAAAAAAATAAAGGAAATCTATCATTTGAGATGGGGAATAGAAACTTCATTCAGAGAATTAAAATATGCCATAGGATTAACAAGTTTCCATGCACGAAAACCAGATTTTATTAAACAAGAAATATATGCGCGATTACTTTTGTATAACTATTGTGAATTAATAACAACACATGTAATAAAACAAATGAAAAACAATGATAAAACAAAACAGGTGAACTTTACAATCGCCATTTATATTTGTAGAGAATATCTCCGTAATAAACGCAATCTTAGTCCACCTGATGTGATTAACCTAATAGAAAAGCATGTATTACCAGTAAGACCTGGTCGAAAAGACCCTCGCAAAGTCAAACCCCAGGCATCTGTAAGCTTTCTATATAGAGTGGCTTAATCATAGATAATTATAAGTTTTTTTTGACAGATAAACAATCTGTCTTTTTGTTGTGCTGCAAA
>OGKF01000111.1_pt1 | contig 47705 bp, 61 predicted proteins | sample 1572391 | NCBI WGS metagenome assembly OGKF01 (sample SAMEA2582095, study PRJEB24529) | metagenome | biome: Human gut stool | place: China | collected 2011
AGCCCTGGAAGAACAAGGTGCGCACCTTCTGCCAGAACCCCGGCGGCTTTGTGGCACAGGAAAACTACGACAATGACCTGGCGGTGGTCAACGGCCATAGCTTCAAGGAAAAGAAGAGCCCGAACACCAACCTTGCCATTCTGGTGTCTCACAACTTCACCGAACCCTTCAACCAGCCCATCGCCTATGCTCAGAAGGTGGGCGAGCTGACCAACATGCTGGGTGCAGGCCACATCATGGTGCAGCGCTACGGCGACATTCTGGACGGCAAGCGCACCTGGCAGAAGGAGCTGGCCCAGTCCAACGTCAAGCCCACCCTGAAGGACGCCGTGGCCGGCGACATCACCGCCGCCATGCCCTACCGCGCCATGACCAACATCATCGAGTTCATCAAGATGCTGGATATGGTGGTGCCCGGCTTTGCCGCCAACGAGACGTTGCTGTACAGCCCGGAACTGAAGTTCTACTCCAACAAGGTCAAGATGGACGAGAACCTCGACACCAACATCAAGGGCCTGCACTGCCTGGGCGACTCCTCCGGCTGGACCCGCGGCCTGATGATGGCGTCCGTCATGGGCGTGCTCATGGGCCGGAAGCTGGCTGAAAAAGAAGGCTGCTGAGCGGTATTCCGGAACATATAACAGAAAGCTCCCCGCCGGGAACCCGGCGGGGAACTTTCTTGTTCCTTCGGAACAGGAGGAATATGGTGAATGAAGTGGGGGATTTTGAGCTTACAGTGCTTTCAGTTCGGCGGCGATGGTCAGGCACAGCTCTTCGGACTGGACGATGGTGCCCAGCATATCCAAAAAGCCGTGGTCACAGCCGCAGTACCGGATGGAGCGTACCGGTACACCAAGGCTTGCCAGCCGCTTGGCGGCGTAGTCGCTGCCGACACGCAGGTAGTCGTACTCAGCGGCCACGATGACCGTTTCCGGGAACTTCTTCAGCTGCTCATCGGTGGCAAAGACGGCCGACACCAGCGGGTCGTGTGAAGTGGTATGGCCCTGCAGATACAGGCTGTTGCTGCTGTCAGGATCCTTATCCACGCTGCTCTTGATGCGGTCGATGCGGCTGTAGGCCAGTTTCTTGTCCTCGTCAGCCACCTCGTAAGCATCGTAACTCCAGGTGTAGGCGGTCTGCTCATGGTAATCGGAACCGTCCCACGAAGGATAGATGCCCATGATCTTGCGGATGATGCCCTTTTCGTCCTGCAGCACGCAGGCGTTAGTCAGGCTGCCGCCGGCGCTGTCACCGGCGACCATCAGCTTGGCAGGGTCGGCACCCAGTTCAGCGGCGTGTGCGTGCACCCACTGTACGGCGCCCCATGCATCTTCCACCGGAGCGGGGAAGGGGTTCTCGGGGGCCAGACGGTACTCCGGGAACACCACCACGGCACCGGACTGCTCGGCAATGTACTGCATCTGCTTGCCGAACAGGTGAATGTCACCGGCCGTGAATCCACCGCCGTGCAGGTACACCAGCACCGGTGCGTTGGGCTGGATGTTGGCAGCACGGTAGATGTAGATATCAATCTTGTGCCCGCCGATGGGGATCAGCTGTTCGGTGCAGTCCACAGGCGTTTCGATCAGGTCATAGGTCACCTTGTCCGGGCGGTAGCGCTCGCTGGAAAGGGTCCAGCCTGCCTTGGCGCGGTTGGCAAACATGGTGCGCTTTTTGATGATGATCTCCCGCAGGCGGGGATCCAGATGGGCAGGCTCCGCATCCGGCACCGGTTTGAACAGTACGGGGATCCCGTCCACCTCTTTGGTGAACTGGTTCTCATGGATCTTGGCGACAAGGGCCTTATCGTATAAACGCATGAAGCATCGTCCTTTCTGAAAAGCGGGAAGCAGTAAACTTATTCCGCGGCATCCTGTGCGGCAACGGCAGTTTCCTCGTAGCAGGAATCATCGAAGCCGATCAGGTTGACGGTGATGAAGCTCATGATGAGCATAAAGCCGACCAGCAGCAGAGCATTGCGGAAGTTTGCATAGTCCAGGTTGGGTCCGAGGTACAGCAGGATGTTGGTCAGGGAGTAGCCGCCGAAGGCGTAGCACTTCAGGTGCAGCAGACCGGCCAGCACAGCGGTGGACAGAGCGGTGATCAGGTATGCGTAGTAGGGGCGAACCATCTTGTAGCAGATGCCGTAGGTGGTAGGCTCGGAGATACCGCCCAGCAGAGCGGACAGGCAGCAGGAGAATGCGGTCTGGCGCAGCAGGGACTTCTTGGTGCGCAGCATCACAGCCAGAGAGATGAAGCCCGGGGTGATGGTGCAGCAGAAGAACCAGATGTTGATCAGGTCATCGTAACCAACAGCGGCGAGGCTGGCGGTCGCAATGGGGATCAGGGCCAGATGGAAGCCCGGAGCGATCAGGCCGATGGTGGTGCTCAGCAGCACGATGACCGGCACGCCAGCCCACGGAGCCACGGAGCGGACAGCCTCAACAAAGGCGTAGATGTAGTTGGTCAGCAGGCCGCCCAGAGGGCCGGTGACGGTCAGGGTGATGACCGACATGAGCAGCAGCAGAGTAAAGGGCTTGACGAAGTGCCGTGCAGCTTCCGGGATGACCTTCTTGAGCCATTTATCCAGCAGGGACATGACGAACACGGAGAGGATGATTTGGATCACGGCGCCATTATAAGTGGTATGCAGGACCGGCAGGCCGAAGTAGTGGGTGAAGGAGCCGTCCGCACCAGCCACCCAGTCCGGGTACAGTAGGAAGCAGGCCAGAACCATGGCCAGAACCGGCTCGGTGCCGAACTTCTTGGCAGAGGTGTAAGCCACTAGGACCGGCATGAAGTAGAACACGGTCTGCGACAGATTATACAGGATGGAGTAGGTGGAGCTGGTGGAAGCATCCACGTGCAACACCAGCGTCATGATGGTCAGCACGGTGGCCAGCAGGCCGGATGCGATCAGTGCGGGAATGACCGGGCTCAGGCAGCCAGCCATCAGCAGCAGGAAGCTGGAGAAGATCTCGGAGGGGCGCTTTTTCCAGAAGGGAACGTCATCTGCCACAGCGCCGCCGCCGTTGCCGGTGATCTTTTCCACTTCCAGATACAGGTCCTCAATGATGGCACCCACAATGATCTGAAGTTCTGCCTTGGAAGAATCGATGCCGATGACACCGTGCAGTCTCTTCAGCCCATCCTTGTCCACCTTTTCCATGTCCACCGGGTTCACGCGCAGGCGTGTGGCGCAGTGGTTGATGCGGGCTACGTTCTCTTTGCCGCCCAGACATTTGACGATCTGTTCGGCAAGGGCCGGCATCTCAGCCTTGGTGATCTTTGCCATAAAATTTATCCTCCTTTTTGGGGTACATTCTTGCCGCTCATGCGGTGCGGCAGGTCTCATTGACTGCATTATAACATGATGATTTTGTTTCGTAAATATGATTTTGTAAGAAAGTTCCTTTCGCCGTAACGAAAATTTTATAGAATGTTTGTTCAATGTGTACGAATAAATGGAAATGATGCTGAACAAATTGCTTTTTGACATAAAAACTGCTACACTAGTTCCGAACAAAACGCAGGCAGCGGGCCTGAAAGGACAGGAGGATGATTATGGGCGAAACGCCGGGCAGTGTGGTCACGCTGCTTTGCTCCGGGATGCACTTTTTCAATGCGGAAAAGCGGATCGCGGATTGTGTGCTGGAAGATACGGCCGGTGTGGCGGCAATGACATCGGCCGAACTGGCACGTTGCAGCTCCACCTCGGAAGCCACTGTGACCCGTTTTTGCAAAAAACTGGGGTTTGAGAATTATCGTGCTTTCCAGTTGGCGCTGGCGCGGGACGTGATGGAACGCCAGCCGCTGGAGATCTCCAACGAAGTGCAGCTGGACAATATCCCGCAGTCGCTGCAGAATATCCTTTCCAATAAGATCGATGAGATGAGCGCCACCATCAACGGCATCAACCCGGAAAATCTGCAGCGTGTGCTGGAACTGCTGCAGAATGCGCAGCTGGTGCAGATCGCCGCGGTGGGCAACACCATCCCGGTGGCGATGGATGCGGCCTTCAAGTTCAACCAGCTGGGGATGCGGTGCATCACCAGTGAGATCTCGGAGAAGAACTCGGCGTTCGCGCTCACCCTTACACCGCAGGACGTGCTGCTGCTGATCTCCAACTCCGGCAAATCCCGGCGGCTGAACCAGATGGCCCAGACAGCGCGGGACAACGGTGTGCCAGTGGTGCTGATCACCTGCGACCGCAGCTCGCCGCTGGCGCAGCTGGCCGATCATCTGCTGATCTCCACCAACCGCGAGCAACTCATCACCACGACGGATTTTGCGCTCTCCCGCATTTCTGCCATTGTGATCATTGAGGTGCTGTACAATTTCCTGCTGGTGGGGCGGCCCGGCGCCAAGGGCTTCGTGAGCCGTCATGAGGGACTGATGGCCCACGATAAGGACGTGCGCTGACACAGAACAAAAAAGATCCCGGAACCGTCAGGTCCCGGGATTTTTTATGGTTGTCTTTTAGCCCTCGATGAGCTCCACGGTCTTCATCTTGACCGGGGTGGTGGGCTTGTCGTTCCAGTCGGTGCGCACAGCGGCGATCTTGTCCACGACATCCATGCCGGCCACGACCTTGCCAAAGGCGGCATACTGGCCGTCCAGGTGGGGGGCATCCTGATGCATGATGAAGAACTGGCTGCCTGCGCTGTTGGGGTTCATGCTGCGGGCCATGCTGATGACACCACGGGTGTGCTTGAGCGGGTTGTTCACGCCGTTAGCAGCAAACTCACCCTTGATGTTCCAGCCCGGGCCGCCGGTGCCGGTGCCCAGGGGGCAGCCGCCCTGGATCATAAAGCCGGGGATCACGCGGTGGAAAGTCAGGCCGTTGTAAAAGCCCTCGCTGACCAGCTTTTTGAAATTCTCACAGGTGATGGGGGCAACTTCCTCGTTCAGTTCAATGTCGATGATGCCGCCGTCTTCCATAGTAATGCGAACCATAACGCTACAATACTCCTTTTGTGTTGCCCCGCAGCAGTGCGGGAGTGTTCGGCAGAAGGCCTGCCGGATCTCTCTTATAGTATACCATAGGTTTTGGGGGTTGCAACGCCGCAGATGCAACGTTTTTGTTAAAAATCGGCTAAAGTTCCGTAATGCAACCAGAGTTTACACGCCGGTTGGTGGACGCAACCGGCATTTTTTGCTATGATTGTGCCAGCAAAAACACAAGCCGTTCCGATAAAGGAGGAAACAGTATGGATACGAAAAGCCTGATTTTTTACAGAGTGATCCAGGGCATTGGTTTTATGACAGCGATCCTGCGGCTCCTGGCTCCGGTGGCAGTCATCATTGCACTGTGGCTGCTGTACCGCATCGCCCGCAATCTGGAAAAGCCGCCCAAACTCACGGAGGAAGTCAAGATCGTGCGCAAGTCGCTGTCTGAGATGCTCCGGGAGAACCGTGCCCGCTGCAAGATGACCCAGGAATTTGTGGCGGAGAGCATCGGCGTCAGCCGACAGGCGGTGTCCAAATGGGAAAAAGGCACCTCGGAGCCGAACACTTCCAACCTGATGGCGCTGGCAAAGCTCTACGGCATCCCGGCCGAGGATCTGCTCCGGGGCGTGGAGAGTGCACTGGAAGAACAGAAAAAATCATAACTCGCTGTGCATCTCCACCATATCCGCCCAGAAGCGCTTGGGGCAATGGGTCATGCGGCCTTTTTCGTTGTGGCGCGCTTTGATTTCCAGCGTTTTGTAGAACTGCGTCCACAGCGCCTGAAACTGCTGCTCCCGCGCGCTGGGCGGCGGCAGCTCCAAAGGCGCTGCCAGTTCCAGCAGCCGGGTGCCGTGCTTTTCGTGCAGCAGCACCGCCTGATGGACGGCATCGTAGATCATAAAGTCCTCCTCCGGAAAGCGTCCGCAGAAGTGCGGGCGCAGCAGGGGGAGGATATAATTTTTGGGGTGGATGACCGCGCCCAGCATCCCGTCGTGCTCCTCGAACCGCACAAAGCCCTGAAACTTGTCTACCTCCCAGTCCAGACTTTTTTTCATGGCGTAGAGGGGCGCGACCACCGGGTGACCCTCCCGCTTGACCGTGCCCGGACCCAGCGCAAAGGCCAGATGCAGAAAGCGGAGCAGCAGCAGCTCCTTGTCCTCCTGCCCGGAGAGAAAATCCCGGCTGACGAGGTACTCGGTCTCTGCGCCCAGCTTTTTGCCAAAGCTGGCAAATACCCGGCGGGCAATGGCGGGGTCGGTGGAGATCTCCTTGACCGGGTAGAGGGTGGCCGTTTCCCGCTGGGGCGTCCACACCGCAAAGGGAAGCTCGTGCTGGGCAAAGCTCTCGTACACGCAGCACAGAAAGCCCTCAAAGCTGCCGTCATACAGGTAGACCACGTCGGCATCGTGCAGCTTGCGTGCCCCCTTGGGGCTTACAGTGCTTTGGCAAGACATTGCACCGCCTCCTCCCGTACCATGCGGACAGCCGCCCGGGGCGGCACGCCCTGCCCGATAAGGTTGTCCACGGCAGGCGGGCTGAACAGGCTCAGCTGCTCGCAGCTGCCGCTGAACACGTTGGGGTCGATGAGCGCCCGGGTGATGCACTCCCGCCCGGCGCTGCCGCGCCCCGGGTGTGCCCCGGCAAAGCCCCGGCAGGTGATGAAATACTGCGCCCGCTTGAGCACCACCCCCATGCGCCTGAGCTCGTCCAGCCCCAGCGCCGCCTGCTTGCGGGCGCGCCAGATGCGCCGGGCGCTTTTGGGGCCGATGCCCGGCACCCGCAGCAGCATCTCAAAGGGCGCGCGGTTCACGTCCACCGGGAACAGCCCGTAGTGCTGCACCGCCCAGTTGCATTTGGGGTCCAGATAGGGATTGAAGTTGGGGTTATCCTGATCTAAAATTTCGTCTGCCTCGAACTGGTAGAACCGCAGCAGCCAGTCGGCCTGATACAGCCGGTGTTCCCGCAGCAGGGGCGGTTTGGTGTCCAGCGCGGGCAGGCGGGTGTCCTCGGCCACCGGGATGTAAGCCGAGTAGAACACCCGCTTGAGGCTGTACTTCTGGTACATGCCCTCGGTGAGCTTTAAAATGTGGTAGTCCGTTTCCGGCGAGGCCCCCACGATCATCTGGGTGCTCTGCCCGGCGGGAGCAAACTTGGGCGCGTGACGGTACAGGGTGAGCTCTTCCCGGCTGGCGGCACCGGACACTGCGATCTGCTTCATGGGCCGGAAGATGGAGTGCCGTCCCTTATCCGGGGCCAGCAGATTCAGGCTGCGCTCGCTGGGCAGCTCCACATTCACGCTCAGGCGGTCGGCCAGATACCCCAGCTGCTGCAGAAGCTCCGGGCTGGTGCCGGGGATGGCCTTGGCGTGGATGTAGCCGCCAAAGCGGTATTCGCCCCGCAGCAGCCGCAGCACCGCCAGCATCCGCTCGGTGGTGTAGTCCGGGGTGCCCAGCACCGCGCTGGACAGGAACAAGCCCTCGATGTAGTTGCGGCGGTAGAACTCCATGGTCAGCTCGGCCAGCTCCCGGGGCGCAAAGGTGGCGCGGGGGATATCGTTGGACTTGCGGTTGACGCAGTAGCCGCAGTCGAAGGAGCAGCAGTTGGTCATCAGCACCTTGAGCAGACTGACGCAGCGGCCATCGGCGGTAAAGGCGTGGCAGCACCCCGGTGCATAGCAGCTGCCCACGGTTCCGGCCCGCGCCGTGCGGGAAGCCCCGCTGGAGGTGCAGGCTACGTCGTATTTGGCGCTGTCGGCCAGAATGGTCAGCTTGTCCATGAGTGTCTGTTCCATAAAAATGCACCCCCGAACGGAAAAAAAGAGTATAAAAGAAAAAGCCATACGCAAAACTGCAAATGGCTTTTGATTCAAAAAACAGATGCATGCAGAAAACCTGTTTGCTCGCTCTTTTCGTGAAAATGTGTTTGGAGTGGCCCGCAGGCCACGACAAACACGAAATAAAAAACAAATTTTCCGCTGAATATGGCCAGAGTGAAACGGAGGCCATTTTAAAATAGAAGATTTACCACTTGGCCTTGGTCTCCACCACGCGGCCGGCGATGTGCAGGTGGTTCAGGTCCTCGCCCTTGATCACCAGTTCGTTGTAGGCGGGGTTGAAGGGCTGCAGCACCACACAGTTGCCGCGCTGGATGTAGCGCTTCAGGGTGCCCTCGCCCTCGTCGCCGTAGATCAGCACGCCCAGGTCGCCGTTTTCCAGCGTGTCCTGCTTGTGCACCAGGGCCAGGTCACCGTCCTGGATGCGGGGCTCCATGCTGTCACCGCGCACCACCAGATAGAAATAGTTGGAGGGATCCTTCACGCGGGCATACTCCTGCCCGTAGTCTTCCTCAAAGGCCAGAGCACCGTAACCGGCCTTCACGGTGCCGATCACCGGGATCAAGCTCTCGGAATAGCTGCCAAAGAAGCGCTCTTCCGGGGCGGACACGTTGCTCACCGGGCGGTACAGCCCCAGCAGATAGTCTGCCGTGGTGTTCAGCAGCTCCGCGATGCGGGCCACCGTGGAGGGGTCGGGGGAGGACTTGCCGCTTTCCCACTTGCCGACGGCCTGCTGGGTCACGCCGAGCTTTGCGGCGAGTTCTGCCTGGCTCACGCCCTGTTTTTTGCGGCACTGCTTCAATAGCTCTGAAAACGACATGGTAATTCTCCTTTACATCCAGAGGGGGATTCTTTTGATGGCTTTATTATACAACAAAAAGGTGTTTCTGTAAAGAGCTTTCTGCAAGCGGAGCAAAAAAAGGTTGTGGGTGACGGCGGCTTTTCCCACCATCCTGAAAAAATTTGCAGAAAGGCTTGACAGCACGCGGCAAATCTGGTAAATTAAATAGGCATTCGACACGGCGTAAGGCGAGTGTCCACAAGGAGAGATGTCCGAGTGGTTTAAGGAAGCAGTCTTGAAAACTGCCGTACGGCAACGTACCGTGGGTTCGAATCCCACTCTCTCCGCCATTTTTTTGAATAAGTGTAACGCACTTTGCTCTGGAGTAGTACTCAAGAGGCCGAAGAGGCGCCCCTGCTAAGGGCGTAGGTCGTCTAAACAACGGCGCGAGGGTTCAAATCCCTCCTACTCCGCCAAGAAAATCCCTCGTAGTTTCGTGGAAACTGCGGGGGATTTTCCTTTTGTGAAATTCCTTCAGTCTTTGACAGACAGCGAAAGACCAAAACCGTTGCATCCTCGGTTGCACTCTTTAAGATGGGTTATACACCCCTCTCACCATCCCATTATACAGCAGCTCCAGAAACTGCACGGCACTGGGGCAGCCGGTCAGCGGGTAGCCAGCCAGACGCTGCGCCTGCGCGGGGTTGGTGGCCCATGCGGTCTGTGCGGCACGGCGAATCATGCTCTGAATGGCAGTCCAGTCGCAGTAATGACGGTCTGCAAGGGGCTCGTAGATCTCCTTCTGGACGGCTTCCAGTCGGTCCTCCTGTTCGCAGATCAGCCGGAGCGCCTCGCTCAGAGTGTGGTAAGCCCGCATATTGCGGGTGATGCCCAGCGGGCGCAGCACCCCGTCCACCTGTGCGGCAAAATCGGTCATATCATAAGTGGTCATTTTTTACACTTCCTTCCGGTACAACTCTAGCTGGAAAATGCCGGAAATGTGCCGAAAGTGTTAAAATGTGTCGCAACATGTCGGAATGCGCTGCAAACAAAAACAGCCCCGTGGAACCGTCAGGCTCCCCGGGGCTGTTGCGATACTATGATTTTGTTGGCACTACAGAAACATCACATATAGGTCTTCTGGCTGCGCACCTGCGCTTCGATCATCGGCTTCAGGTAGCTGTCGAGGTCGCCAAAGGTCTCCTTGATGAACGTGATGGTCTCCTGCGTCAGGGCTTTCTTCGCTGCGGTCAGTGCGCGGTTGTAGGCAATGCGCTGCGCGTCCTCGTCGAACTTGTCCTGTTCCTTCAGGGCATCAACGTAGGTCTGGTTGACATACTGGACAGCATTGAACACCGCGTTGGCGGCATTCTGGAGACAGGTCTGCGCAAACTTGTTGTTGATGTAGCCGTTTGCAATACTGACACCCTTGTTCAGGCCCCAGCCGAAAATGACGGTCATTGCAGGGATGCAGGCAGTGAGTGCGACTTTCAGAAATTCATTCATAAGAGCTTATCCTTTCTGCTCGGTTTCCGAGCGCTGCTTTAAAATGTCCACAGCCTTGGTGATCGCTGCCGGGATCGGCAGTCCCATCAAGCCCGCGTTTTCAATGATGGAAATGGTCTCGTTACAGATAAAGCCGATCACAACGGCATCCCGCACAAAGGTGGAACCCATCACGGCATCCAGCCTGCAGGCCACCAGCACGATCAGGAGCGTTTCGCCCTTGCGGATCAGGCCCTTCCAGCCTGCCCGGCTTTCCAGTGTCCCGGTCTTGGTTTTGGGCGATGCGTGAAACACACCGGCCACAATCAGACCGGTGATGTAGTCGACGGCCATAAAGATCACCAGCGTTTGCAGGGCGGCATCCCAGCCGCCAAAAAGACCGGCGATCACGCCGCCGATCGCGCCGATCGCCATGCAAAAATAATCTTTCATGCGCCACCCCCTCACTGCGTCCATCTGCTTTTGTTGGGCCGGGTGTCCACATGTACCCAGCCTTTGGTGCGGCCCGCCTTGACCGGGTAGCGGCCAAGGCCGCCCCAGCCGGGCAGCAGGCTTTCGGCGTAGGCGGCCACGTCCTCGACGGACACGCCCGCCACCTGGATGTCCGCCGCCCGGCCCAGCAGGTGCTGGCTGCTCTTGGCCCCACCCACGGCGGTGTTGTGGGCCGCCGTGCGGTACCCGCTGGTGATCGTGATGGGCTTGCCAAAGTGCTCCCGGATGCACTGCAAAAGCACCACAAGGCTTTCGTCGATCATCACGACGTCGGAGCCGTCGCGGCAGCGGAACTCGCGTACCTTAAAGCCCGGTGCCAGCAGTTTGGCACCGTCCTTGGCAAGACTGTATTGCTTGATTGCCATAGGCTCACTCCTCGCTCTTATTGCCGGTCTTTTCGGCCAGCAGCTCGGTCAGTTCTTTGTACTCGGCCTCGGTGATGCGGCCGAGGGCGTAAAAAACATCAATTTTTTCCGCAAGGCCAGCGGTCTGGCCGCGCTCGATCAGGCGTTTACAGATGCGATACAACATAGGTTTACCTCCTTATGCGGTGGTGTCAGTGGTAGTGTCGTCGGTCAGCCCCAGTTCCAGCATGGCGACGCGGTATTCCTGATCTACCGCCAGGGCGTCCGTGTCCGCCTGCGCGGCCTGGGTCTCCGCCACCAGCTCTGCCAAGGTGGGGTAGTGGTAGCCGGTGACCCAAAAAGTGATACTCGCATTTGTTGACTTTTCAAACTGAAAGTGCAGAGTACCCTCCGACCGGAACGTAGTTGTGGAGTAAGTAGCGACGGCGGAAGCGTCAAGGTTGTGATAAGTCGACCCGCCGCGTGCAATATCGACTTCGGTACCATCGCCGCGTTCCGATTTAGATTTGATATGCACATAATCCACGCCATCGGGAATCTGGATGTCGTAAGACCGAATCATATTGTGGTTCGAGGCAGCGGCAGTCACCGTAGTGTTCCACACCAGCCGGGGCTCCGACTTTACCGCCACGGCGGCAGCGATCTTGTCATTGAGCGTTTTGGCGCTGAGGGTGCCGTCCGGGGCGATGTCCAGATAATCCCCTACTTTTACGCCGCCCAGCTGGTCTGCTGTGGCGGCAGGCAGGCTGTAAGGCGTGCCGAACTTCCGGTCGGCCTCCTGCTTAGTGTAAAAGCTGCCGTTGTCCAGGTCCCGGATGCTCTGTTCCAGGCGGTCCAGCTTTTCGGTGCCCTGGGCCATCTGGGCGGCCTGGGCCGCCTGCCACTGCTCCACCAGCTGCGCTGTGGGGATGCCGGTCACGCCGTCCCTCATGACGCCGCAGACGGCCTCGTCGGCCCGGGTGTCGGTGATGTCTGCGGCGGTGACGACCGAGGAACCGGCAGGCACCGACACGGTGCACAGGCCCAGCTCGTACTGGTTGTGGTTCTGCAGGATGTCGGGCGGCTCCGGGGCGGCGGCAGGGGTGCCGGTCTTGAGCTTGACCGCCGTCAGGTTCGCGGCAGTGTCGAACTGCAGCACCACCCGGTCGATGCGGGAAAGGGTGCTGTCGGCGTCCGGGACGGTCAGGGCGACCGCTTCCCGGCTGCAGGCGGAGACGCCCTTGAAGTCGTCGTAGTTGACCCACGCAAGGCCGGGGGCCACGGTGATCTGCCGCGCGCCGGTGACGCTGACGGCGTAGTTCGTGTCCTTAGAGTAGACGCCGGAGGTGCGGGTGCACAGATAGGTGCTCACGTCCTCGGCGTCGTAGGTCACGCCGTTCAGCGGGTAAGTGATAATGCTCATGGTTTCCTCCTGAGGATCGGTGTGCCGATCTCGGTGGTGACCGTGTTCTCGCCCTTCTGGGAACTCAGGGTCACGCTGGTGATGCGGGCCGCCGCCTGAATATCGGTGCCGGGCAGGCTGGCGGCCACCACCTTGCCCACCGTGACCGTTCCGGTCGGGGTAAAGCGGAAGTTCTCGATGCGGGTGTGCTTGGCCAGTTCCTGTTCTCCCAGCGCCCGCAGCGCGGCCAGATAGTCCTCCTGGCTCTGGCCGTCCTTCTTCTTTTTAGAGGTGGCGTCCAGATACAGTTCCCGCCGGGCAGAGCCGGTGTTGCCGGTGGCACCCACGGTGACGGTGCCGTCCGCGCCCGCCACGGTCACGATGTTCTTGTAGTCGGTGATGCTCTCAGTGTAGGTCAGGCCGGTCAGGTTGCCGTACTGCGGGGCGTACCGGGCGTTGGAATCCAGCTTGGGCCGGTACAGCTCAAACAGCAGCTTTTTGGCCTGCTGGTCGAACCGCACCCGGAAGCCGATGTCCAGTTCCTGACACACCTGTTCGGCGATGCTGAGCAGGCTGCCGGGCTTGATCTCGCCGGTGTAGGCGTCAGCAAGATCTGCAAGCACGCCCAGCTCCAGCCCCGGCCATGCAGCCGCACCGGACACAAGGCTGCGCAGGGTGCTTTCCACCGCAAAACCGCTCAGGGTCTGGGTGCTGATGCGCTCGTCCAGGATGCAGGCGGCGTCCCTGGCCGAGATCACGAGCTTGTGTTCGGAGCGGTCGGTCTGCGCCGAGCAGATGCGCATGATGCGGTCGGAGCCGGTGAGCCAGAGGTACCGGTCCGGGCGGCACAGCGCCTGCAGGTCGGTGGAGGCGTGCAGCTCCAGCTGCGCACCCTGCACCCCGCTGTACACGTTGTAGCGCTCCGGCCAGACCAGCGACACCCAGCTTTCCAGCCGGGCCAGCAGGTTCAGCTGGCCGTCGTAGACGCAGATGCTCTTGTGGCCGCCTGCGGTCAGGGCGCTTGTCCGTTCAGCCATTGCCGCCCACCTCCAGGACCACGGTGGAGAACGCCGTGCTGCAGGTCAGGGTCAGGAACAGCCATTCCGTGCCGGAATCCGCTGTGCGCTGCCATGCCTGCGTCCCGTGGCGCAAAGTCCACAGGTTGCTGCTCCCGTCCAGCGTGGACATGATGTTGTAGCCGGTGCCGTCGATGATCTGTTCCAGTTTCAGCTGGCCGCTCTCGCGGTACAGCCGGAGCTTGTCGCCGTCCTGCAGGGTGGTGACAAAGCGCAGGAACTCGCCGGTCTCCGGGTCCTTGACGCCGGGGTTTACCACCGGGCCGCGGGCCTCCAACGTCAGCTGCCAGTCCTGGGTGTCCAGCCCGGTGTTGGCGATGCGGAGGTAGTTGGCCTGTTCCCGCACGCCGTAGCTGTGCACATCGTAGCACACCGGCAGGCGGAAGGTGGGTGTTACGCTCAAGGTCGAGACGGTGAGCTCCTTCACGCTGTGCCAGTAAGGGTCCGGGCAGTAGAGCTGAAACGAGAAGGTGGGCCACAGGCCGGACACGCTGATGTCCGGGGTGCGCTGCACCTCGGCGTCGCACCAGTAGGCCCCGGCCACGGTTAAACGGCCGGTGACGTAGGGGGCAAACACATCCCGCAATTGTCGCTTGCAGTAGGCCTGATTGCGCAGGATGCGCCCGGTGACCGTGCGGGTCACGCCGGAAATGCTCCGGCTCTCCACGGTGGCACCCACTTGCTGGTAACCCTGGCTGGTCTCCAGATCCACGGGCAGGTCACCCAGCGGGGTGATGCTCCACAGCACGCCCGCCGCGTAACCAAAGGAAAAGGTCAGGCCGTTGCTGGCCTTGAAGATCGCATCAAACACCCTGCAGCACCGCCCTTTCCTGCTCGTACTGTGCCTCACGCATCAGGTCGGCAGCCGTCTGCGCTTTGCTGTAAATGTACTGGTTGACCTCGATGTTGGGCCGCTGGGTGCGCTGCGGCAGCGGAGCACGCTTCTCGTAATCCCACAGGGAGCCGGATGCCGTGGAGGTCGTGCTGCTGCCGGAAGTGCCGCCGGAGATGCCGGGGGTGGTCTTGCGCTTGAACGCGCCGCCGACGCCGGCCACGATGGCCGCAATGGCGGCGGTCAGGGCCACACCGGCCGCGATCATGAGCAGGGCCTGCGGGGCACCGAATCCGGTGGGAAACAGTGCCGCCGCGACGGCTTCCAGCATGCCCACAAAGGCACTGCCGATGGAACCGATCAGGGTGCCCATGGAGGCCAGAATTTCCGGGAAGCTGGAGATCAACCCGCCCTTCAGGCCGGTGCTGATGGCGGTGGCCGCCGCAGTGAGCGGGCCTTTCAGCCCCTGAAAGATGCCGGTGAGGGTGGATCCGAGGCCCTGCGCCTGCGTGAGCACGTCTGCAAAGCCGCTGGTCAGTCCCTTGGCGAGGTCTCCGCCCATATCCCACAGGCCGTTGGAGACAGCACTGACGCCCTGGCCCAGCGCATTGTTGACCTGCTGGATCAGGTTCTTGCCAAAGCTGTCGATGGCCTGCTTGGCCTGCGGGGCAAGGCCGTTGTACAGGGTGGACAGCACCCACTCGCCCACGCTCTGCCAGTCCTGTTTTTTGACGGCGGTCACCAGCGTGCTGAAGGTGCCCACCACGCCCTTGTCGGCTTCGTCCTGCCAGCCCTTGACAAGGCCGTCAAAGCTATTGGCAGAGGCTTTCTTGATCTCCTCGGTGGTCTGCGGGACACCGTCGGCGGCAATGGTCTTGACCCGCTCCACCGTGACCAGCGCCCCGTCCACGATGTCGTTGTAGGTCTCGGTGATGACCTGTTTCTGGGTCGTGGTTTTGTCGGTCAGGGTCTCGGTGATGGTCTTGGTGCTGGTGGCAATGCCGTTGACCACGGAATCCGTTGTAGACGTAACGGTCTTGGCTACAGTGGCGGCAATTTCCTCGTAGACCTTCTGGGTCTGGGCGGTGGTCTTGCCGTTTTCGGTCACATACTTGGTGACGGTCTTGTAGTTCTTGGCCACACCGTTGACCATTTCCTTACCGGATTCGGTCACGGTCTTGGTCAGGCGGTCGTACTCTTCAGAGCCCTTTTTCAGGTGCTCGGTGAGTTCGGTGGTCTGGATGGTCACCTTGCCCAGGGCGTTGGTGGTGTCGGTGTGGCCTGCGTCCTGCAGGGACCACAGCAGGGTCTCGGCGGCCTGTGCGGCGGCCTTGGTCTTTTTGGCCGCCTTGGTGGCGGCGTCCCCGGACTTGGTATAGGCCGGTACGACCACCTCCGCCATGGACTGGGCGCTGTCGGCCACGTCGGCGTTGGCGTCCGCCCAGACGGAGGACCAGTCGTTCCCGCTGGCGGTTTTAGCAATGGTGGCACCGGCGGTGGCTGCGATGGCTCCTGCACCAACCGCACCGCCTTTGCCGGTGAGGCCGTTGATAAAGCTCTGGATAAGGTTCTTGCCCCACTGCACCGCCTGCGAGGGCAGGCTCTTGATCCAGGCAAGCGCACTGGAAAAGCCGCCCTTGAAGGCGTTCAGCAGGCTGGAGCCCATGCTCTTCACGCCATTGGCCACACCGGTGAGGATGGTCTTGCCGATGTTCAGCCAGTTGATGGCCGAGATGACCGACAGCACCGCCTCCAGGATCTTTTTCCAGTTGGCCAGCAGACTGGGCACGGTCTGTACAAGACCGGCGATCAGCTGCACGATGATGGCCACGCCCTCGCCGAGGATCTTGGGCATGTTGTCGTTGATGATGCCGCAGATGTTGATGATGATGTCCGGCACATAGGCGATCAGATCCGGCAGACCGGCGATCAGACCGTTGAGCAGCTGGGTGATGAGGTTCAGACCGGCGTCCACAAAGCTGGCCGCGTTGTCCCGCAGCTGGTCCGTAAAGGCCAGCAGCTGCGGCAGAGCGGTGGAGAAGAACTCCGGGATGCCCTCGGTGAAGCCCTGTGCCAGGGAACTGAGCAGCTCGGTGCCGGTCTGCAGGAGCTCCGGCACAAGACTATAAACAATTTCCGGAATGCCTGCCAGTACGTTGCCGATCATGGGCAGCAGATTGTCCACAAGGAAGGTCTGTGCCGTGTCGGCCAGCGCCTGCAGCGGTTCCGTCAGATCGGCACCGGTGGACCAGTTGCCCATCACGTTTTCCGCAGCCGCCTTCATGGCGGCAAAGCTGCCGGTCAGGGTGGTGGCGGCTTCCTTGGCGGTGGTGCCGGTGATGTCCATTTCCTGCTGGATGATATGGATGGCGCTGTACATGTCGGCCAGATTGCCCAGGTCGTACTTCACGCCGGAGATCTTGGTGGCGTCGTTCAGCAGCCGCTGCATCTCGGCCTGGGTGCCGCCGTAGCCGAGCTTGAGGTTGTCCAGCATGGTGTAATTCTGCTTGGCAAAGCCCTGATAGGCGTTCTGGATATCCTGCATATCCGTGCCCATCTTGTTGGCGTTGTCGGCCATATCCACCATGGCCATGTTGGCCAGCTGGGCGGCAGCATCGGTGTCCTGGCTGACGCTAGACAGCAGGCTGGCCGCAAAGCTGGTGGTCTGCTCCATGTAGTCGTTGGCCGAAAGCCCCACGGTCCGGTATGCCTGCGCGGCGTACTCCTTGACCGTGTCGGCACTGTCCTTGAACAGCGTTTCCACGCCGCCAAGGCTCTGCTGCAGGGCACCGCCCATGTTGATGGAATCCGAGATGATCTTGCCGATGCCGGCCGCCACGATCACTTTCTTCAGGGTGCCGATGAGTTCCTGACCGATGCTCTGCCCGGTCTGCTCGCCAAGGCCTTCGGTCTCTTCGTCAAACATCTCAGTCAGGGCGCTTTTGATGCCCTGCGCCGAGGGCACGATCTGGACATACGCCTTGCCCAGTTCGATTCCGTCCGCCATGGTGTTAACCTCCTTTCAGCGCCGCAAGTGCGGCGTCAAATTCTTCTGCGCTGGCGTAGCTCTGCACGTTGCTGGTGTCCGCCTCGCCGCGCAGGTCGGCCAGCACGGAGGGCGGCTTGGACGTGTCGCTGTGCAGCCACCAGAGCACCTGGGTCAGGCGGTCGGCGGCGTAGGCCAGCAGTTCCGTCTCAAAGTCCACCGTGCGGCCTGCCGCCTTGCGCAGGCTGCGGCTTGTTTCCGGCAGGCCTGCGGCCAGGGTGGCGGCCAGACGCAGCGGCAGGGCGCGCCAGTCCAGCACATGGTAATACTGGGCAAAATCGCAGGTCAGTGCGTCCTCGTCCGATGCGATCAGTTCGGCGAGGATGCAGAGTTTTTTCCGGCCGTGAAGCTGTTCATCAGCTCGCCCAGGGCGTCCGCCACCTTGGCCACCGGCACACGGCCGTCCGGGGTGCGCAGGTGGTCATACAGCTTCTTCCGGCCCTCCTTGCCCAGCAGGCGCAGGGTCAGGTGGCTCATGTCAAAGACGTTGCCGTCCTGCATGCCGCCCAGGGCGTCCAGCAGTTCGGCGTCGTCCAGAACGTCCTCGCTCAGCTCGATCTCAAAGCCGTCGTTCGTTTTTGCAGTAATCATGCCTGCACCTCCTTGGTCTTGGCAGCGGCCTGGGCGGCAGCAGTGCCGCCCAGAATGTACTCGTAATGGGTGTTGCCCTGGGCATCCGGCACGGCGGTCAGGGTGGTGTTGTAACCCACGGCGCTCTTGGCGTAGGTGATATCGCCCACGGCGGTGACGGCGGCATCCGGGATGACGATGCGCTTGACCGCCTTGTTCTTCATCACCATCTCAATGACCCAGCTGCAGTCCTTCTGCTCGGAGGAGTTTGCCTTGACCGTGATGCCGGTGTCCAGCGTGCCGGTGACGTTGTCGTCGCCGTACACGGACTTGAGCACCTCCACGTTCAGGGCCTCCAGCAGGGTGTACTGGAAGGTGTCGGGCTTCTCGGTCTGCTGGGTCAGCACGGTGTCGCCGCCCCAGGCGTTGGTGTTCTCGCCGGAGGGCGAGTTGCTGTTGGTCACGCCGTCCTCGGAGGCGTAGCCCAGGCACTTAAAAGCCTTGTCCAGTTCGGTCTTGGCGTCGGTGGGCAGCGGGGTGCCCAGCGGGGCACGCCAGATGGCACCGCCCACTTTGGGCTTGGCGGCGGTCACGTTCTTTGCATCTGCCATAAAAAAGGCTCCTTTCGTTCTCAGTAATGCACTACGCCGAAAATGGCCTGATACCGGGGCCGTTTGCGGGTGGTGTCGGGGAAATTGTAGTCGGAATAAAGGTCGCAGCGCACAAGCTGCGGCAGGTTGTCGGCGTCCTGCATGGCGGCCTTGACAAGCTCGTTGAGCTTGGCCGCATCCAGGGTGCCGTCGTGGCTGGTGGCGGCGGGCCCGTAGGACTGCACCGCGATGGTGGCGCTATGGATGCCGTCCTCATAGCCGGAGCCGGTCTTTTCCACCACCACAAAGCGGGCGGGGGCCGGGGTTGGCACGCTCAGCCGGACTGGCACGTCCAGCCGCTCGGCCAGAAAGCTGCGGATGGTTTCTTCGATCATCTTTTTCTCCTGTAGCGGATGGCACGGCAGTCTTTCAGGCGCTTGTGGAGATGCACGCCCTCAATGCCGTGTGCGGTCGAGGCGGCTTTGAGCAGGGTGTTGTTGGCCGAGTTATCGTCAACGGCCTGCCGGGTGGCGGTCTCCACCACGGCCACGGCGCGGGTGGCGGCCACATAGGCCTCGTACCCGTCGCCACAGCGGTCTTTCACGGTGTCGGCCCGCGCTTTCAGCACGGCCTGCATCTCGGGGCTGCGCATCAGGGCGCGCACCCCGGCGCGATCCAACTCAAAGCGCACCTTACTCATCCCTTACCACCTGCACTTTCTTGTTCCAGCACAGAGGGATCATGCGTTCGATGCCCTGCACAACGCCACCGCAGGTGCGAAAGCGCTGGCCAAAGAACTCCACCTGCACGTCGTTCCAGTCGTGGGCGTCGCCCTTGGGGATGGCCAGCGTGTAGGCCAGCCGCCGCCCGGTCAGCTGCAGCTCGGTGGTGATCTCCTCGGCAGAGGGTTCGCCCACCAGCACGTTGTGCACGGTGACCGGCGTTTCGGCATAGACCGGGGCGTCGGCCTCGTCGGTGCCGGTCTGGGTCTTTTCGTACAGGGTGACGTCGATGCCTTTCAACATAAGTCCTCCAGCGGGCTGCGGGCCCCCACGCGGCTGCCAACGCCCAGCAGCTTCTTTTCCAGCTTGGAAAGATACAGCTCCCCGGAAGAGCCGCCGCTCATGGTCCAGCTCTGGCTGTAGCCCAGCGCGGTGGCGGTGCCCTGGGTGGCCCCCATGGGAAAGCTGACGCCGCCCTCGCTGTCGCTTTCGCCCAGCTGGCGGCGCACCATCCGGCAGGAAACGAGCCGTTTGGCGTCCTCTCCGGCGTCCGGGTTATAGGCGTCGATGATGACCGCCGCCTCGCTCAGCAGGGTGCTGCAGCGCTCCTGTTCGTCCTTGGAGAGGGCACGGAACCCGGCTTCCACATCACACACTTCGGCGTAGGTCATGAGGCACCCCGTTACACTTCGGTGCGCTTGATGTACAGGGTCTGGGGCTTGGAGACCTTCAGGCCGTACACCTTGCGGCCCTGCACAGCGGATGCGCCGATGTACTTGCCGGAGCCGGACAGGTCCTGCAGATGGATGGCTACCTGCCACTCCATCACGCGGTGGCACCAGTTGGGGTGACCGGCAATGAACTCGGTGGTGGTCTTTTTGCTGGTCACGCGGGTGGTACTCTCGTAGTCCATGTTGTTGGATTCAAACACGTTGAAGCCCGCAATGCGGCCCACAACACCCTGCTGCACCAGCTCCTGCGACAGGTCGCCCTGCTTGATATAGTGCTCGTCCAGCATCAGCACCTCCAGATACTCCGGGGATGCGATGAGGAAACGGCCATCGGCAGGCACGCCCTTGCGGCCCAGCACGCGCTTGGCCTCCAGCGCCAGCTTATAGGCGTTGCTCTCGGTGGCTGCGGTCTTGGTGGCGCTGATGGTGGCACCGGTGGCACCTTCCAGCGCGGCAATGGACTTCTTGTCGATGGACAGGGCCAGAGAGTAACCGGCGCTGTCCAGACGGTCGGCCACGATGTCATCCGGCACGCTGTCGGCGTCGTAGCCGTCGATCAGCTCGTTCACGGCCTCGTCGTGGTCGATGTTCAGGTCCAAATAGGTGGTGGTGCCCGCCTCGGCAGCGATGCCGTTGGCCTTGTCGTATTCCTTGACGGCCACCTCGGTGTCACGGACCGGGATCTTGACCTTGCCGGAGGTGGGGTCGCCCTCGTAGCGGCTGTTGAAGATGAGGTTATCACGGGTCACCAGCTGGTTGCGCAGCTTTGCGTCCACCAGAGTGGCCCAACGTTCCTGATTTGCATGTGCCATAAAAATTACTCGCTTTCTCCGTGCTGCTGCACGGCTGTCAGATTTTCAGACCGGGGTTGCGGTCCATGAATGCGGCGGTGACACCGTCCTTCTCGCTGGGCAGGTGCCGCGGTTCACCGCCGCCGGGCAGGACAGGATAACCGGGCGCGGGTGCGGGTGCCGGGGCGTCCTCACCAAAGGCCCAGGGGTTTGCCTTAGCGGCTTCGTCCAGCGCCTTTGCGATGTCGGCAGTGCGGTCGGCAGAGCCCTTCAGGCCGTCCACGTCCAGCAGGGCACGCACGGCCTTGACGCTGCGGCCCTTCTTGCCGAGGATGGCAGTGTCGAGGGCGTTGTCGAAGGCAAAGCCATCGGCCTGTGCCTTCAGGTCGGCCTGCAGCTTGGCCAGCTCGGCCTCGTATTCCTCCGGCTTCTTCTTGCCGTCAAAGGCGGCAAGGCCGTCCTGTGCGGTCTTGAGCTGGGCCTGTGCGGCGGTCAGCTGGGTCTGCAGGGCCGTGGCGGCGGACTTCTCCCGGTTGATGTCCGCGCCGTTTTCCTGCATGAGCCAGTTCAGCTGCTCGTCGGTGATGCCGGGGATCTTGTTCTTCACATCTTCGCGTTTCATGGTGGAAACTCCTTTCAGGTTGTGTGACCACAGTTTTTATACACTGTTCGCTGTCAGTATTCGGTCTTGGGCGGGTTACGCACCGCCCGCTGCGTGGCACCGTCTGGAGGCATCGAACCTCCCGCTTCCGGTTTTGGAGACCGGCGCTCTTCCTGAATGAGCTAAGACGGCATGAAAAAAGCACCGTGCATTTTTTGCACAGTGCTTGAAAATGGGCAACAAAAAACCACGGTGCGGGTGCATCGTGGTTGGATTACTGGTCTTGTTCCCAAGACCACTGTTTGAACTTGTTGAATGCGTCCACCGCTTCAGGTGGAATCTGGTCAAATTGTTTGGACGAAATGGCTTCACGGTAGGGGTCGAAAATATCAATCAATTTTTGAATATCCGACGGGTATTTCAGAATGACCATTATTTTCGTCTCCTTAATGACATGAATTCTGCTTCGACTTCGTCAAAACGTTCGCCTAAATACATATCAGCTGCGTATTGGCTTAACTCTCTTACATTATCGCGCGTGATACCCAGTTTGTCAATGCGTCCTTTGCACTTTTTGCACAGGGCATCAAGATATTCTGCACGGTTTTCACGGGTGATAACCCAGCCGGACTGCCGGAAGTCCTCGGCCTGTTTCATGTGCCACATTTCGTGAGCTTCGATTACTCCGAAACCACCAGAAGCGTCTTGAACAGTCTTTTTGCCAACGCTTTCCGCATAATAAACAACGTTCTCGCACGGGTCGTAAATACCGACTGCGCCGCGCAGCTCGTTATCTCCGACAACGATGATTTTGGGCTTCCGGTCAAGGCTGACACCCCAGTCGGAAAGCGCTTTTTCGGTATTTTGATTGATTCTATGGAGAGCTTTCGGCTTTATTGTTGCCTGGTCTGAAACATAAACCGGCGTTTTGTAAGATTCAACCTGTCTTACAGAGAGCTTGACTTCCTCCGAACGCCGAATCAGAGATATCTCGCTGACTGCGCCTCTGTCTTTTCGGTACGCCTGAGCCGCATACGCCGCCCGCTTCTGCGCATTGATAACATCCTTCCGGGCCGCATAATCAATCCGCCGCCAGTTGTTGATGTCGCTGCCCGCCTCCCGGTACTGCTGGAGGTACTCTTCCGGGTCGTACCCGGCAACGTCAAAGCCACGGCTGAACCGCACCGCGAACTCGCAGTCACAGTTGGCGTGGATGTGCTGGGCGTGGCCTTTCTTCAGCAGGTTCTTGCTGGCCCGCTGCCAGCCGTTGGAGGCCAGCATCCGGCAGAACGGGCAGGCGTCGCCGTGGGGAACCCACGCCCATTCGGCACCGTCCCGGATGGCGTTGTGCACCGTGGTATCGGCCCCGGCCTGCTTGACCATGCGGGAAACGCCGCTCTGCAGGTTTGCCGGGCTGTCCTGCGTGGCCTTGACCATGCCGGTTACCTCGCCATAGGTGGCGGTGGGAGCCGGTTCTGCGGCGGGCAATGTAACCCCCTGCGCCTCGGCCAGGGCATCGTACATCTGGCAGGCCAGCTCTGCGCTGCCCTCGCCGTACTTGGTTACAAGGGCATAGGCGTAGCGGATGAGGGCGTCGGTGTCGGCTTCCGGGTGCCCATCCATGTACTCCCGCATGAGCTGCCCGGCCTTCTGGTTCAGCCGGGAAAGCCGGGAAATGTAATCATCCCACGCCGCTTGTGTCAGTTTCATCTTCCATCTCCATCAGCACCTGTGCACCCCGTGCCCGCTGCTCCTGCGCCTTGATGCGCCGGATGTCCGCCTGGTCAAAGCCGATCATCTCCAGGAAGGTGTCCGTGCCGGCGAACTCCTGCCGGGCAGATGCGATCTTGATGGCGGCGTCGGCAGTGACGGCCACGCTGGGCATGGCGGGGTTCTTGAAGTGGGCCATGATGCCGGTCTCTTCCTCGGTCAGGTCGGCCAGGCGGCAGTCCCGTGCCACGGCCTGTGCCATGCAGGCAATGGTGCGCAGGGCATCGCCGTTGCCGGTGTTCAGCTGCTGGGCCAGAAGCACCAGCGTCTGGCTCTGGGCAAGGATGGCGTCGCTGCTGGTGGGGTTGGCGTCGTTCACCACGCCCACGTCGGTCACGGTCAGGCCGGTGGCCGCCGCAAACTGGGTGGCGGTCATGCGCATCTTCTCCACATGAGGCGTCAGGCTGCCCTGTGCCAGCTGGCCCAGGGTCGGGTTCTCGCCGGTCTCCGGGTTGGCCGTGGCGGCGATGATGGCTCCCATGTAGGTCTTGAATTTGTTGGAAATGATAGCGTCATACTGCTCATCGGTCACGCCGAGGATGTACTTCTGGGGCGTGGTGGCAAACTCCAGCGCGATGGTGGCGTTGACGGCGGTGCGGATGTAGTCATTGATGAGGGCGCGAATGGGATTTTTTAGCCGGGAGCGGCCGAAGGGCTTGGAGTTGGTGGCGTTCCAGATCAGGGGCTCCATCAGCGGGCGGCCCATCATCTGGGGGTTGTACTCTGCTGTCCAGCTGTCCTGCTCTCTGCGCAGAACAACGATGTGCGTGTCCGTGTAGAGGTACACCAACGCGGGGGTCCATTCATTGCTTACGCTTTCATCCGGTGCCGTATCTACGATGGCAAGGCCGCAGTCGATGCGGCCCTTCTCGCCGTTCCAGAGGGCGGCAGCCGTTGCAGGCGAGTGGAACCGGATGCGGCATCCAACCTCCGGGTCAGCGAACAGGGCGGCGAAGGTGCAGCCGTATTTCAGCTCGTCCCGGCAGGCCTTGGCGTACTGCGCCACAAGGCGGTTGTCGGCCACCAGCTTTGCAAGGCTGTCCAGACTGCCGCCGGTGCCCACAAAGCCGTCGAACATGGAGCGCGCTGCCAGCACGTCCACGGCCTTCTGGCCCCAGCTGCAGCCCACTTCCAGGTTGCGCAGGCCCTGCGGCAGGGCAATGCCAAGGTTCACGTCCTGCAGGGTGACGTGGCCCTCGTAATATTTATCTTTCAGGCGGTTGCTGCTCTGGTGGTAGTTAAAAACGTCGGCCAGATCCCGCAACTGCTGTTGCTCGGCCGGATGTAAGCCTTTCACGGTGCCAAAATTCAGAGTGACTAACATAGGGCTCCTTTCAGCCGATGCGCATCTTGCGGGTCGGGTCGCGGCGGCAGGTCTTTGCGCCCCACAGGGCCAGCGCGCAGGCTTCCACCGGCAGGCTGTTCTCGCCGCCAAAGCCAAAGCCGCCCGCAAGGGGGCGCTTGGTGGCGGTGACGGCGCTCTCATTCAGGGCGGTCTGGGGTGCGTACCAGGTCAGGCTGCCCTCGCTCACCGCGTTGGTGAACAGGCTCACGGCGGCGATCACGTCCCGTGCTCCGGGCCGGACGACCGCGTTCTTTGCCTTCCAGACTTCCCGGATGCGCTCCACCAGCACGTCCACGCCGTTGCGCCCGTCGATGACCACGCAGCTTGCCCTGCCGTACCGGTCACACAGCCAGCCGGCCAGCCATGCAAGGCCCTGCCCGGTGGGCCGCAGGTCGATGAGAGAAACGCGGGCGGGCCCCTCCTTCGGGATGACCGCGCCGCACAGGCACACGGAACTGCCATCGGCGGCAAACTTGACGCCATAGGCGGTCTTGCCCTCCGGTTTTTCGTCCTCGCTGGCGCAGGCTGCCCACGCCTTGCGGTCGAGGGCATAGTCCAGATGTTCGGTGGCCACCGGGCTCCACCAGCCGAGACGTTCCCGGGCGAAGGTGTCCGGGTCCAGCTGCTCGCTTTCACCCTCAATAGTGCCGCACTGAATGCGCCGCCCCAGTGCCGGGTTGGCCGCTGCCCAGCGGGCGGGGTCCTTCACGTCGCCGATCTCCGGCACGCTGAACTCGAACCACGCGGCCTTTTTGGCTTCGCCCTCCAGCGCCCGCTTGCGCAGGGCCCGGAACACGGTGCCCACGGCATCCGGGCCGGGCGGGGTGCCGACGTAGATGGTCTGGGGGTTCAGGCTGGCCGAAATGGCCGGGATGAAGCTGCCCTGTGCGGTCTCGTCCAGCTCCTGCGCCTCGTCGAAGATGAGCAGGTCGCCGTGCTGACCGCGTCCGCCGTTGCGGGTGCGGGCCAGAAACTTGATGCGCGCGCCGCTCTTCAGGATGATCTGCTCGCGGCCCAGGGCGGTGCGGATCTCGGAAACATACCGGCGCATTTTCGGGCCCTCAAAAAAGGCCCGCATTTCCTCAAAGGTCTCGGTGGCGGTCTTTTGCAGGTGGGCCGTGTAGATGACCGTTTCATTGAACATGAGCATGCCGGACGCCGCCCGCCCCTGCACCAGCAGGCTCTTGCCGTTCTGGCGGGGCACGCTGCCTCCTGCCGTGGGGGCGGTCCATTTGCCGGACACGGTGCGGCCCATCCAGTCGTCCAGGATGTCGCTCTGCCACGGGTCCAGCACAGTGCCGCCCGCCCGCAGGATGCGCACCGCATCCGGCCCGTCAGTGGCCCGGTACTCCGGCGCGATGCGTTCGGACGGCTCCTGGCTTCCCATCATTTTCACGCTCTGCGAGGATCTCGCCGATCTCGTCGCCATCGTTGTCTGCTCCTTCGATCTCTTCAATTTCCCGGATGGTCTCACGGTACTGCTTGGTCAGCTGGGGCAGGGCCCGGCAATCCTCGCAGGTGTCGATGCCCGCCGCCAGCACCTTGGCCAGCTGTTTGAGCTGGTCCAGCCGGGTGCCCCGTGCCGTGATGCTTTTCATGGTCGCCATGGCCTGACACCCCTTTCAGAATTTTCCTGTGTGTAAATCGGCGCTGGACGGCACAGGGGTCGCCGTGGGCGTGGGAGGGGGCCTCTCCCCACCCCTCACCAGTCGCCGTCTGAAACCTTCGGAACGCGCAGGAATTTGCCCGATTTCGGGCCGTTTTGACCGGTTTTGTTGCCTTTTTGCGCATTGCAGAACCAGTGCGCGGGCTGGAGGTTCGACCAATCTTCTGCCGCGGCCCGCGCCGATGGGTAGCCGAACTCCCGCCAGCGGGAAACCGGCTTGATCTCGTCCACCACGAAGGACAGCGGGTGCTGCGCGTCGGAAGGTTCGTCGTAATGGATCGGACCGAAACGCCCGTGACAGATGCCGCATTCGCCGCCCATCGCCCGGAGCCGGGCCCGGTTGCGCCGCCGCAGCTGGCCGTTGGCATAGCGCGGGTTGCCCATGCGGTTCACCTCCTGACAGACAAAAAGCCTGCGCATGGCAGGCAGATCTTGTGCCCCGCCGGGCACACTCCGGGGGCCTTTGCAGGGGCGGGGGTGCTTTGCGGAGGGGGGCAGGGTACAAAATGACCCCGGGGTACAAACGAGGCCGGGGGTGGTAAATATGGAACCGTTGGCCGGACTTGCACCGGCATCGTGACCCGCCCTGACCGGACGGTGCTCTGCTTGAGCTACAACGGCATGGAATGTGCACAGCTGCCCGCAACGGCAGCTTACTGGTCAGAATGGAAGGGAAACCGCTTGGCTATGCTGCCATGCACATTGTGGGATGATGTCCAGAACCCGCGTCTATTCAAAGGCCCCGCCGGGTACAGGCCCGGACGGTGCCGCTGGATAGCAAAGCAAAATGCCCGGCTGGTACATTCAGGCTGTTGGTCGGTAAGGTGTTCCCCTGTCGCAGCCGGGCAATACAAAAGCCGCAGGGTGTTGGATGTTGTCCAGCTCCTTGCGGCTTTCGCAGTCTAATAATATCACAGGTCAAACAGTGCAAAACAGTGCGCGTTGCATCAAAAACAGTGCAAAACAGTGCGCAGTGCCCTCAAAACAGTGCGTTTACTGGCACTCCGGGATGTCCAGCGCCTTGACGGCCAGCTTGTGGCGGCGATACACCCGGCTCACATCCATGCCCATCTTGACGGCGATCTGCTCCCACTTCTTGCCACCGATGTACCGCAGGTACAGGATTTCATAATCCTGTATGTCCACGGTCTGGTTCATGACGCTCAGGATCTCCTTGCAGATCCTCTGGCACTTCATCACCTGCGCGTTGGCTTCCTGCATAGCGTCCGTAATGCGTTCCACAGAGCGGGGCAGCGCCTGACCGTCACCAGCGCCGCCGGGAACAGGGGAGAGCACCTGTGTGATGTGCTCCGCGTCTGTGCGGTACCGCTCTACCTCTTCCAACTTGATCTTTTCCAGCTTTGCGGCCTTGCGGTACCGCCGTAACCATTCCTTTTTTTCTTCATAGGTCATCGGACTGCATCCTCCTCCGTTGTCTATTTAGGCTCCCATTGCATAGACATTGCATTTGCAATGCCGGGGAATGTTTTTGCTCGATTTTTAGCGCGGTCAGTGGTGAACATGCCCTTGTTGCGCTCATCATGCTTATGTGCGTAAGAGCCGGACGGACACCATGTAGCCACTGGCTCCACAATATCGGTCGGTAACAGTGGCGGCAGAGCCTTCAGCCAAAGGCAAGTTTTCTTGCTGTACGGGTGTCCAAACTGGTACGGCTGAATAATCTGCGTATATTCTGGCAGACAAAACACCTTGCTCGGGACCGGGTTTTCGACGCATATTCTTGGGATGTCCGCCCACCAAAATCTCATAAACAGGTCGCGTCCCAAAATTCCTTTCATTACGCGGTCCTCTTGTAGCTGGTGGCCTTTCCATAGGTGTCGTGCTCCGGCGTTTGAAAGGTATGTGCATGGCGGGTGTGCAATGAGCAAGTCCCAAGCATCGATATAATGCCCTTTATCATCCATCGTCTCGACTTGTCCCCCCCCCTCAGGGGCAACAGAGCATCGCCAAGGATGTGCCATTCAGGGTGACCGCCAGATGGTTCCTGAATGTCGCACGAGTACGCCTCGTGTCCTCGTGCTCGGAAAGCCTTGCAAACCTCTTGACTCTCCTCGCAAGCTATAAGTACACGCATTTCATTTTCCTCCGTATGGCTCCGGCAGCTTTGCCCATGCAAGGACTTTGCGACCCGCCGGGCGGCCTTTCGTTAATTTGCGGTCACGCAGGTAAAGCGTTGCGTCATCTTGTCAAATTCCAGCCCGGCATTTCCCACGCGGCCCTCTTTGTTTTTGGTCAGGCGGCTGAAATAGGTGTCACCGTCAGCTGACAGCAGCAAAATGGCATCCGCGTCCTGCTCGATCTGGCCGGATTCACGCAGATCCGCGTTGGACGGCTCTGCCCGTGCAGCGTTGCGGTTCAGCTGGGCCAGCGCCACAACGAGGATGCCGGTTGTCTGGGCCAGTTCATGCAGCGCAATGGAGATCTCTGTGATTGCATTGTACCGGTCACTGCTGCCACGCTCATGGATCAGCTGCAAATAGTCCACGAAAATGATATCTGCTTTCATTCGGAGGGCCTGTGCCTTGATCCACGCCACACCCTTGCCAGCTGCGGAACGGATGAACAGCGGCCAGCGCTTCATATCGGCCAGCCGGTCAAGTTCGTTCATGGACAGCGTTTTATTTTTGACCGCCGAGAGAGGAGCATACAGCTGGTTGGCAATCAGACGGGCCTGCAATGTGGCCGGGTCTGTTTCCAGCGAGAAATAACACACACGCTTGCCCTGCTTGGCCATGCCAGCAGCAAGCTGGAGGCTCAGAGCAGTTTTGCCTGCGCTTGGTCTGCCGCCGATCACGAAATAGTTGCCGGGCACGAGGTGCAAGTTTTCGTCCAGCTTGGACAGGCCGGTGCGGATGTACTTGGGTTTCTCGTCCAAATGCCGGATATAATCATCCAGCAGATCGCCCACGCTCTGAAAATCGTTCTTTTCAGTGTGGATATCCAGCGCCTGCCCCATCTGCTGGTAAAGATCCGGCAGATCATCAAAGGCGGTTGCAGCATCCACAGCCCTAAAGGCAAGGCTCTGGAAACGGGCCTTTGCGGCATCCTCCATGATGATCCGCGTCCACTCTTCCACGCGGTCACGGGTCAGCCGGATGCACTCACTCTCACAGGAGGCCACGCAGGACAGCAGGTTTTGCTTTTGGTCTGGGTATTTTGCCGCGATCTGCATGATATCCAGCAGGCCCTTTGTGATCCAGAACCCTTGCACGGCTGCAAAGGTGGGCTGCAGTTCAGGCCGGAAATGCTCAATGCTCAACTCCGGCAGGGAATACGGTGCCAGCTGATCGTCCATCAGCAGCGCGCCGATCAATACGCTTTGCACGTCCATCACAGATCCTCCCATGTACGCCCGCCATACGGGGTTGCAGGCTGTGCAGCGGGTTGGCCCCACTCTTTCCGGTTCCTCAGCCAGTTACGCGCTGCCGCTTTCCAGTCCTTCATCTTGGTTTTGCCCACGATCCACCCGTTAGCCTCGTACCGGTCAACGAACTTGTCAGCCTCAGTCTGGGCATCAGCGGGCGGGACACCACGCTCCCGGAAATACGCTCTGACCTGCTCCACCGTAGGTGGTGAAAAACGAGTTGCGGACGGCCCTTTATTCTCGCTTTTATTATTATTTTCTTTCTTGGGTGCACATTCTGCACCGGTAGAGGTGCACTTTTTGCACCCATCAGAGTGCACATTGTTCACCGGTGCATTTTCTTCACCGGTGCATTTTTTGCACCCATCAGACGCAGAAGCGCACGCCGCCGGGCGAAGCGCTGCATACCTGTTTGTGGGCCTGCCGTTTACCGGTTCATCCCATTTGCGGATCAGGCCGTCCTTTTCCAGTTCGGCCAGCAGGTTCAGCACAGCCCGCTTGCTCAGCTTGAAATACTCCACAATGTAGCTGACAGAGCCATAAAAGCAAGACTGTTCGTCTTGTGAAAAACCCCAGATCAGGGCATAGATCAGGAGTTTGTTGCCGTTGAGGTTGTAGTCTGTGACCATCCACGGCTGCACCACAACATATCCGTCTTTTCTCATCCTGCTTGTCCTCCTGAATTAAAAGGGAAGATCGTCATTGTCATCGATCACGGCAAAATCGTCCACGCCGCCATAGTTGGCAGGCGGGTCAGCCTTGGGCCATGCCTCAGAACGCGGTGCAGCCTCGCCGCCGTCATCCACCTTTGCGCTGCTGGTGCCCTTGGAGCCGCCAAAGTTGATGTTTTCGGCCACCACGGCAAAGGCGGTGCGGTTGTTGCCGTTCTTGTCCTGATAGTTGCGGGTCTGGATGCGGCCATTTATGGCAATCAGACTGCCCTTGGAAAAATACTTGCATACAAAGTCAGCCTGTGCACGCCATGCCACGATATCCACAAAATCAGCCTGCCGCTGCTCACCCTGCCGGGCAAAGTTGCGATCACAGGCAATGCGGAACTGGCAGACGTTCACGCCCGCCGGGGTGGTGCGGAGTTCAGGGTCAGCCACAAGGCGGCCCATAATTGCTACAACGTTAAGCATTGAGATAGTCCTTTCCAACAGCGGCCATCCATGCAGCGTGTGCGCCGGGGCCGTTCTGTTCCTCATATTTCGCTTGTGCAACAGCCTTTAAGGTCTGCGCACAGGTGGTATTGTGGTGGGCGCTCAGGCCCGGCTCATTGTGGTGCTGGTGACACAGCCAGACCTTGAGGCCGTGCCGTTCGGAGAAGCTGCGCAGCGGCCCATTGAGGACGTGGTGCTCCTCTAGCCCGCTGGTGGTCTTGACGGCATACCAGCGGCGGCAGATATAGCACTCTTTTTCTGCCTGTATGATGCTCTTGGCCATTATGGTTCCTTCCATTCCTGCCAGTAGGCAGTCACTAAGGGATCATTCACGCCCATCTCAGCGAGGCGGTCAAAGATCCCGTCAATCAGATTTTTCATTTCGCCGGTGGTAAAGGTGGAGCTGCCCTGTGTGCATTTAACCGTGCAGCGGTTTCCGTCCAGTATCTCCACCACATGGACAAGCCGATAGCAGCCGCGCAGGATATCCAGAGCGCCCGCCGGGCACTCCAGATAGTCCACCTTGGCCCCGTACTTTTCCAGCATCTCCAGATAACAGTCCTCTGGGGTCACGCCGCCGGTGCGCCCGGCGTTGTAGTGGTCGGCCATGATGGTGAGTAACGCCCACATGAGGCTATTCTGGGCCGTTGTGCGGCCCCTGTGTTCCGGCTCCACCGTCAGGGTCAGGCGCAGCGGCTGCCCGTGGGCCAGATCATCCAAACGTTGGAAAATCTGGGTTTCCACAAATTCCGCGGTGTTTTCCACCTCGATGCGGTGAGATTGCGGATTGTACACCACCGGCAGCCTGCCGATCACTCGGCTTGCCATACCACTTTGCGCTCTCCCTGCAGGAACTGCACGCCAATAATGTGTCCATCATCGGCCCACAGCAGCTTGTCCACGGTCAGAGCGCCGTGCAGGCGGTAGCCGGTAGGCTGATCGCTCTGGCCCTTGGCTGTCCGCTGGTATACCGGCTCAATGACCGCGCCGCCCGTGGTCATGGATGGCAGGGCCATCACGTCAGATCCGGCACCCCAGAGGGATGCAGCAGCCAAAAAGCTGCCGTTTTCCTTCCACTTGTCCGGGTTGCTGATCTGCAGCTTGCCCGCCGGGGCCGCTGCGTCCTTGACGGCATAGTTGTTGATAAGCGGGTTATACACGCCCACGCCGCACCAGAGGCGGCCATCCGCGAAGTAATAGCGGCGTGTCCAGCCCAGAGGGCCAAACGTTTCATCCATCATGCGGACGATGGCGGCAGGGTCAGGCAGGCACCGGACGCGCACGGCATCAGGGCCGCACTCGCAAACCACCACCTGCACCTCCTGCGGGGCCGTCTGCCGGGGTTTTGTGTACGGCAGGGGAAACTGTACCACCTGCGCCGCCGGGCGCTCCTGCGCGTTCTGCGGGGCCTTGCGGCGGGCGGCGTTACTTTTTGTGGTTGTAGGCATTATGTAAACGCTCTCCTTTCTCGTTGTAGGATCTCGGATCTGCGAGAGGGTGCAGCCAGCCGTATTGCAGGGCAGCCTGTGCGGCGGCCCTCTGAGGGGGGGGCAGCTCTCCACAGATCATTCATCTCGTCAGCGGTCACACCGCTGGCAACGTGGGTGTGATGGGTGCAGGGAACCATGCAGATCACTGTGCCATCCTCTGCGGTAGTGTAGACCACGGGAGGCATCAGGCGGCGAATCTCGCACAGCAGCTTTGCCTGCTTGGTCGGGGTCATGGCGCAGGGCCACAGCCAATCCTCGTCAAGCATCCACACCAGTTTCCCGTCCAGTGTGGCCTGCTTTGCATCGGGCCATGCGTTGGCGTGGATCTTACGCCTGACGGTGGCGGGCGTTTTTCCGTGGATCTCAGCCCACTCCTCAACAGTGACCATCCTTCCCATTGGATCAGCTCCTTTCTTTGCGCTATGCGCTGGCAGTGGCTCTTGTTTTACCTCCTGCCACCATTGGAGGGCACGGTCAGCTCAGACCGTTCAGGACGGGGACACTGCTTTCCCCGCCCACATAGGTGGGAAGTTTGCCATCCCACAGTGCATCTACGCCGGTGATGCGGTAGTATTCCAGCAGATTGCTGTCCAGACTGTCGGTCAGAGCATCGTTGGCCTCGGCCTTTTTCTGAGCGGCATACAACTCAGCATCCGCAGCCACCTTGGATTTTTCGGCCTCAGCCTTTGCGGCGATCAGATCCGCGTCCGCCGTTGCCTGCGCTTCCACGCGGCGCTTTTCGGCATCGGTCTCGGCCTTTTCTTTTTCCTGCTGGGCCTTCACCTTTGCTTCAACGGCATCCGTAAAGGTATCCGTGAAATCGAAATTCGTGATGCTGATGTAAGAGAGGTCGATGTTGTACTGTGCCAAAACACTGCGCAGCTGCGCGTCCATCTGTTCTGCCACGGCATCCCGGTTGGAAATCAGACTGCTGGCATCATAGTGTGCTACAACTGCCTTGACCACCTCCGGGACACGGGGCAGGATCAGAACATCCTCGTACTTGCGGCCCACCTCTTTGTAGATGGTCATGGCATTGGCCTGATTGATCCGGTAGCCCACCGTCACGCTGGTGGCCACTTCCTGAATGTCGGAACTGAACGCCGAGAGGTCGATGCTGACCTCCTGCACCCGGTTATCCATCTTGACAATGGACTGCCACGGTGCCTTTACCACAACGCCTGCGTCCTTGGTGCCGTTTTCGACCTTGCCAAAGGTGGTCACAATGCCGGTGTAGCCGGTCGGCACGAACGAGACACAAGAAATAACGATCAGGACGGCTGCCAGAGCGCCGGGTATCACGGCAGCGGCCTTATATTCAGACCGGAACAGGCAGAATGCTGCCAACAGAGCCAGAATACCAAAAATAAAAAAGATCATAGGTTCCTCACTTCCACATGGTTGAAATCATTCGGCCAGCGTTGAAGTAATGTCAGAGCGTGGCAGATTAGGGCGCCATTTCATAGAGCATCCTCCAGACGTGTGATCTCATAGATCGAGTTATACAGGTAGTGCCGCCCGCCCCGCAGGTATTCGAGGCTTTGCAGCAGCATTTCAAGGTGATACAGGGCAGGCGGCGGATTGCTGCCCTTGAGGTGGTAGTGCAGCCAGTGGATCAGCTCACCCAACTGCGGATCGCTCAGCCGCAGTACCGTGGAGGCCTGAAACTTGTGCCCATGGCCATCCACGGCGTAGTACAGGATGCCGGCATATTGCAGCTGATCCAGATCTGTGCTATACTCTGGTGGGAGAAAATTGTTCATATTTTCTTTGAGCTTGTCCGTGTTGGCGCACGGGCAGGCTCTTTCTTTTTGCACGGTCATAAGCCCATCAGTTTGGAGAGGAAAGCTGCCTCCTTGTCGGTAAAGACGGCAGCCTTTCCAGCCTTGCCGGTGACGACTTCCAAAAAATTCTGCTTCACTGCCGTTGCGATCATATCAGCAAGGGAGGACGCAGCTTTCATGCGTGCGGCAGAAGGTGCATCCGCCGGGATTACCGAGGCCACAGTGCTCGCCAGTGCAAGGCTCATGACGGACGCGATATCGGCACGGGAAGTCCCTTCCGGTGATTTAATGTTGACAGAGAGATTATCGCCGATGGTTTCAATGGTGATTTTCATAAAACACCTTCCTTTTCCAGCCACTCCCGCCGTACCCTCTGCACATGGTAAAAGTACCGTGGGAGTGGCCCTTTTCTTGTTTTTGAGTGAGTAACTGCGGAGTAAAGGCTGTTTTTGTTGACATATCCCATCTACCGGACGATCATGTCAGCGGTACCGCAGGCCACGATATCCAGTCTTTTCCGCTCATGCGCCCTGCCGTGGCTCTTCACCGTTCAGTACCCAGCGCAGCCGCTGAATCACATCATCGGTTTTCACCTCGGTATTTCCGTTTTCAGCTCTGCCGGTGTACCACCCAACGGTTTGCAGCAGCCGATCTCGCAAAGCGCGCAGCTCTTTCAGGTCGTCCATGTTACCCCGCCTTTCTCTCGTTGGAGGTCTTGACGGTAGTCTGCTGCTTCTGGGCGCTGTGCTCATAGTGCTTGCTGTCGGCAAGCATCCCGGCAATGCTCAGGATCAGACCGCCGCCCAGCGCAGCAAGCACCCACGGCGCAGCCTTGACCGCTGCAGCCACCTCCCAGCCGCCCCGCATGACCAGCAGGTGCACAATGCCCATATTCAGCCAGACTAGCACACGCGCTGCGCCCACGCCTGCCAGAAATGCCACGCTGATGATTTTAAGATACCGTTTCATTGTCTTTGTCCTCCTCGGTTTCCACGCGATCCAGCAGATCGCCCGCACTGATGGCCATCTCCGTGATGAAACCCACGGGATTTTCCGGTTCGATCTCCATTGCCAGCCCGGCAAGCAGGGCAACACATAGCTGCTGCGCTTGCATCGTTGTCCCGTCAATATCGATCTCCGGGTTTCCGTCATCGCCCAGCCGGACGGTGACGGTCGGTCTAAAGTCCTCTCTCATGCTCCTATCCTTTCCGCGTCCTCCGGCTTTGCTGCCGGGCTGCGCTCTGCGGCCCACTTGGCAAGCAACACCGGGTAGATGATATAGACATCCTGCCCGCCGGGCACGGGTGCATGGATGTAGTCGCCAAACGGGAAAACCCGCTGCTGCAGCCCGGCCTGCAGAGTCTCACGCCCAATCGAAAACCCGACATCCCGCAGATATTCGACTGCCGCCTGTGGTCTGATAAACGGTTTCATGTTGTCCTCCCTTCAGCCGCGGGCGGAAACCTCGCGGCATATGCTGTGTTTTTCGGCCAGTTCCCGGATCTGCTCCGGGGTGAGGCCGGTGTCCTCGTACTGGGCAAGGCGCTGCACCAGCTTCTCCTTGTTTTCCGGGCTCCAGTAGCCGGTCTTGATGCCGTTGCAGCGCGGGCTTGTCAGTCTCTCCATCTTGTGTCCTCACTCCCTCCCATCCAGCGCTCGATCCGCTGGCAAATGGAGATCACCCAGTTGCACCGGTCAATGGTACGCTGGCAACGCCAGACCTCGAACCGGTAGTACAGGATCTCCAGATCATCACGGATGCCCTGCAATATATGCCGCACTGATATCTGCCTCCTCTTCATCTGTAACGCCCTTTATGGCGTTCAGCAGGGTGTGCAGGCCGCAGGACAACGCCGTGAAGAAAAAGTATTCGCTGTCAAACTTTTCGCCCTGCACGACCATTCCTGCGGCGGCAGCGCTCATGTCGTCCAGATCCTGCACGATACTGGCCGCAGCCATCAGGAGGTATTTGCTAGATGCTTTCAATTTATAATCACCTTCCGATTGTCTAGTTTGCTAGACGCTCACGCTAAAAAAATATCGCTCACCTTTTTGTCTAAAGCGCCTGCAATCTTGGTCAGCGTTTCGGTGGTCGTCACCGTCACAGAGCCATTTTCAAGCCCGATGATGGTAGCACGGGACACATTTGCCCGCTTGGCGAGCTCCTCTTGGGTATAGCCCTTTTCTTTGCGAGCCTCCCTGATCTTAAACGGCATCGTTTTCGTCACCTCCTCTGTTTGCACATAGTCTAGCAGACTAGACGCATAATGTCAAGCAAGTTTGACAAAAGACTTGATTTTTTGTCTAGCAAAATGTATGATGTACTTGACACCATTACAAGAAAGGAAGGTGGTTCAACGTGATTCTGGGCGATCTGATAAAAGAGTACCGCCGAGAACATGGCTACAGTATGGATCAGTTTGCCAAAATGTCCGGGCTGAGCAAGGCATATATATCCATTCTGGAACGAAACGTAAACCCGGTAAATAACAAGCCCGTCATACCATCGCTTGAGACGATCAAGGCGGTGGCGCAGGCAATCAACATGGATTTTAATGATGTGATAGCCGTGCTGGACGGGAATCAGCCCGTTTCGCTCAAAGATGAGCCGGAGATCCCGCCGGGGTTCCAGCCCATGCCGGAGCTGGTGCAGGTGCCGCTGGTGGGCCGGATCGCATGCGGTACGCCCATCCTTGCAGAGGAGAATATCGAGGGGATGGTCTGTGTGCCTGAAAAGTGGCACGCTACCTTTACCCTGACCTGCGAGGGCAGCAGCATGGAGCCCAAGATCCATGACGGCGATCTGGTAGCCATCCGCAGCCAACCCACGGTGGAAAACGGCGAGGTTGCCGCCGTGCGGATCGAGGGCGATGCCACCCTGAAGCGAGTGTACCTGCACGAGAGCTTTATTGAGCTCCGGGCAGAAAACCCGGCATTTGAAAGTATTATCCTGGCCAAAGAGGACATGAACACCGTAACGATTGAAGGCAAGGCCGTAGGGCTTTGCCGAGATATATAAAATTGGGAGGAATTGCAAATGTCTCTGTTTGGAAGAAAAGAAAAAGAAGAGATTGAACGCCTTAATTCGGAAATTGAAAAGCTTAAAGCTGCGATGCCGTCCGAGAGCCGGACGTTGGACGATATCAACCGCGAAATTTCAAGTTCCCGCGATGAGCTTTCCAGAGTAGAGGAAAATCTGCACAGCCGTCAGGAAGAACTCAACGACACAATGGAGGAGCTGCGAAAAGCAAAAGGCCAGCTCGTCGAAACGAACGAGGAAGTCCTGATGCAGAGCTTCGGGCTGTACACTCCGCGATACTCCTTCATGAATGCGGACGAATACAAAGCACGATTGCTTGAAATCCGTGCAGAGCAAAAAGATATGGTGAAAAATAAAACCGCTGTCAGTGGGAACACGAACTGGACGGTAAACAACAGCGAATCCAAGGGCAGAAAAATGGTTTCAGATATGCAGAAGCTGCTCTTGAGAGCGTTCAATTCGGAATGCGATGACGTGATCGAGCACGTTAAATATAACAATATCGAAGCCAGTGAAAAGCGTATCACTTCATCGAGAGATGCGATTTCCAAATTGGGCTCGATTATGGATGTCAGCGTTCAGCCGAAGTATTACCGTTTGAAGATTGAGGAGCTGCACCTTGCTTTTGAGTACGCACAGAAGAAGCAGCAGGAAAAGGAAGAGCAGAAAGAAGCCCGTGCAAGAATGCGCGAGGAAGCCAAGCTGGCCAAAGAAATCGAGGAAGAACGTAAAAAGCTGGAAAAGGAACAACAGCACTATCAGAACGCCCTGCAGCGTATCAATGCGCAGCTGGAAGCAGCATCCGAAGCAGACCGCGCCGCAATCGAGGAAAAGAAAGCAGAGCTTGTGGCGCAGCTCAACAAAATCGACAAAGAGTTTGCTGATGTTGATTACCGTGAAGCAAACCAGCGCGCGGGTTATGTTTATGTCATTTCCAACATCGGTGCATTTGGTGAAAATGTTTATAAGATCGGCATGACCCGCCGCCTTGATCCTCAGGATCGCGTGGATGAACTGAGCGACGCTTCCGTTCCGTTTAATTTTGACGTCCACGCCATGATCTTCTCGAATGATGCGCCCAAGTTGGAAGCCGCACTGCACAATGCTTTTGCAGACCGCAAACTGAACTTTGTGAACCAGCGCCGCGAGTTCTTCAATGTTACATTGGACGAAATTAAGCAGGTCGTGCGTGAGAACTACGACAAGTCTGTGGAATTTGTCGAGTTGGCACCGGCTGAACAGTATCGGGAATCCTTGAAGCTTAAAGCAGCGGCAAAGAAGGACTGAGACTGTGCACATCGAGGGCAAAGCCGTGGGGCTTTGCATGGATTTAATGTAAAAGGAGGAGGGGACCAGCGTGGACAAAGACCTGACTGTATCTCAGATAGACCGACAAAATATTCTCAATAATGATGCTGCGCTTGCCGAAATTCAGCAACAGACAAACATAAAGGGATTTCTCTTTGAGGAAAAACTTTGCTTTACAAAAAGCATGGTTGCAACGTATTTTGAGGTCGATACACGCACGATTGAGCGCTATGTCAGCGAGAATCAGGGTGAACTTAGTGAAAACGGATATGAAATTTTGATTGGCAAGCGTTTGAAGGATTTTTTAGACTGCATCCAGACGCAGGATGTTCCCGACATTTATGTCGGGAGCATCAGTAACCGTACTTCCCAAATCGCAATTTTTGATTTTCGTGCTTTCTTGAATTTGGCGATGCTTTTGGTAGAAAGCGACCCTGCAAAGAGTTTGCGAAAGGTGATTCTGGATATCGTCATTGACTTTATCAACCGCAAAGCCGGTGGTGGAACCAAGTATATCAACAAACGTGATAGCGATTTTTTGGGAGCGTTTCTTCAGGAGGAAAATTACCGCCGGGAGTTTACGGATGCATTGCGCGATTATGTTGATATGGGAAATGCAAAATACGGAATTTATACAGATAAGATATACCAAAGCATTTTCCGTGAAAAAGCAAAAGAATATAAGCAAGTCCTCAATCTGAGCGCAAAAGACAGGGTACGGGATACCTTTTATTCGGAGATCCTCACGCTGATCGCATCCTACGAATGTGGTTTGGCTGAAATGATAAAGCAACAGTCCACAGCACTTGGCCACAAGCTGAACAACTGGGAACTTTCAGACCTTTTTACCGCATTTGAAAATCTTCCGCTCTGGAAGCCACTCATTATACAAGCAAGAACAAAAATGGCAAGTCGTGATATGGCGTTGCGTGATGCGTTCCATTATCAGCTGAAAGAGTATATCCGTCCATTGGAAAAGAATGAGTATGAACGATTCCTCGGCGATGCTGGACACGAACTTGAAAAGCTGATGGATGAAAACCGAGATGTGTTAGCCCGATTAAAGGAAAGTCAGTAATGGAAAACATCATATATATCACGCCAGAACAGGCAAGGATCACACATGCTAAAACGGTTGAGTATAGTGGCGGTGGAACGCTTGAAGAAATTGACTTTGGCCGACTTGAGGGTGTTCTGCATAACATCCAGAATGATGACTGGTATCCTACCTTTGTGGATAAGCTGACGCATTTGTTCTTCTGCACATGCCAATTTCATTGTTTTGCCGATGGAAATAAACGGTTGGCGATCACATTATCTACGCTTTTTCTACTTCTGAATGGATATCTTTCTGTTGCAGAAACATTTTTAGCCAAAACAGAAAATATCTGCTTGAATGTTGCTGCCAGCAAAATCGACAAAGAACTTTTGCACCAAATCATACAGGCTATCATGGATGGAACCTACGATGATGACGAATCTTTGAAATTGGAAATTTTCAGAGCTATCAGCGAATAAAAAAACGCCCCCGGTGCTGGAACACCGAGAGCGTTTCCGATCTGAATGCGGTTGCATCAGGCCTTACAAGTTGGAAAGGACTTGCAGGTCTATGATACCACCGCTGAGCAAAGGATGCAAGTGGAGGTATAAGATGAAATGTCAAAGAACCGCCTGTGGGCGGGATATCCCGGAAGATGCACTGTACTGCCCGTACTGCGGCAAAAAGCAGCAGCGCACAGCAGCACCGAAGCCCCGAAAGCGCGCCAATGGGCGGGGAAGTGTATACCGGCGCGGCAGAACGTGGATCGCACAGGTGCGCGTGGTGCGGGCTGGTGTTGTTGTGTACTCCCGCAGAAAATGCGGCTTTGCCACCCGCAGCGCCGCCGAGGAATATCTGGACAACTACACCCGCACGGGTGTGCAGCCGCGCTCCATGCGGCTGATCGACTGCTGGACAGCCCTGCAGGACACAAAAAAATGGCAGGCACTGAGCAAGGACAAGCGCAGTCACTATAAGACTGCATGGAACCGGCTGGAACAGATCCAGATGCAGACGGTGGGACAGATTCCGTTCCGGGCACTGCAGGAGCTGACAGATGCCGCGCCCGGTGACTACTATGCCCACCGGGACATCAAAACGCTGCTGGGTAAGTTGTACGAGGTGGCGATCACCAGCGAGGCGCTGGACATGGCGCAGGACAAAACGGCCCTGATTGAGCTGCCGCCGGTGCCAGACAGCGAGCGTGATGCCTACACCGTGGACGAGGTGCACGGGATGTGGCGGGCGTATCGTGCCGGTGACGATCTGGCCCGGTATGCGCTGATCCTGTGCTATACCGGGATGCGGCCGGGTGAGCTGATGCAGGTGCAGCTGTCCAATATTGACCTCCAGCGTCAATGCATCGTGGGCGGCATAAAGACAGCCGCCGGCAAAAACCGGGAGATCCCGATTGCAACAGCCATTGTGCCGCTGGTGCGCGAGGCTATGCAGACGGCCACCCACGGTCTGGCTGACAGCTGCCGTGAGCATTTTTATGACCGCTGGTGTCCCTCGGTGGAGCGCTGGGGAGGACGCCCGCACATGACAGCCCACAGCTGCCGCCACACTCTGGCAACGGCCATGGAGAGGGCGGAAGTACCGGTGTTGCTGCAAAAGCTGATACTGGGTCACGCTGTCCGGGATATCACCGAGCACTATAGCCGCCATCAGGCGTTTGAGGACAAATTGGCAGCCGTTGAGCATGCGACGGCGATTTTTAACGAGTGAGAGGGATGCGCTCATGGATGCGCCCCTTGATTATACGGAGTATCGTTATAGCGTACTTTTTTCTGGCTCTGCTAAGGGCGTAGGTCGTCTAAACAACGGCGCGAGGGTTCAAATCCCTCCTACTCCGCCAAGAAAAAGCTCGATGGTTCGTTGAAACCATCGGGCTTTTTCCATTTTTATGCGGTTTTGGCAGCGGTTCGGGGCGCGGGGGCTGCTTTTGCGCCCCGGAGCGCACAGGGTCATTTCAGTGCATCGGCAAGGACGCTCAGCAGACGCGGGATGTCCAGCGGCTTTGCGATGTGGCCGTTCATGCCGGCCTTCAGCGCGTTCTGACGGTCTTCCTCAAAGGCATTCGCCGTCATGGCAAAGATGGGGATGCCGGCCTTTTTCGCATCCGGCAGGGCGCGGATCTGCCGCGTCGCCTCGTAGCCGTCCATGTTGGGCATCTGGATGTCCATCAGGATCAGGTCATACTGGCCGGGTGCGGCCTGCTCCATCTTCTGGACGGCGATCGCGCCATCCTCGGCAGAGTCCACCACAAAGCCCGCTTCCGTCAGAAACTCCATTGCGATCTCGCGGTTCAGCTCGTTGTCCTCTACCAGCAGGAGCTTTTTCCCCTGGAAGGCGGCAGCCTTCGGCTCCGGCAGGCGGGGAGACGCCTCGGCAGAGAACGGCTCAGACAGGACCCGGCGCAGCTCGGAGAGGAACAGCGGCTTTTCGCAGAAGGCGGTCACTCCGGCAGCGCGGGCTTCTTCCTCGATGTCGGCCCAATCGTAGGCGGTCAGGATGATGATGGGGCAGTTGTGCCCGATCATCTTGCGGATCTGCCGCACGATCTCGATGCCGTTCATATCGGGGATGAGCCAGTCGATGATGTAGACGCTGAATTCATCGCCCCGCTCCACCGCGTACTTGGCACGGATCACGGCCTCCTTGCCGGAGATCGTCCACTCCGGCCGCATCCCGATCTTGGACAGCATGGTGCTGACGCTCAGGCAGGTGTCGGTGTCGTCGTCCGCCACCAGTGCGCGCAGCCCTTCCAGCTGCGGGAGCTGCCGCTGCTCCACCTTCTGCTCGCTGCATGCAAAGCAGAGGTCCACGATAAACTCGCTGCCCTTGCCCGGCTCGCTCTCGATGGCGATGGTGCCGCCCATCAGGTCCACGATGTTCTTGGTGATGGACATTCCGAGGCCGGTGCCCTGAATGCCGCTGATGGTGGAGTTTTCCTCCCGGCTGAACTCCTCAAAGATGTGCTTCTGGAACTCCGCGCTCATGCCGATGCCGTTGTCCTTGATGTGGAACTCATAGCGGGCACGCCCCGTGGGCGCGCCGTTCTTCTGGGCGATGCGGAGGCTGATCATGCCGCCGGTGGGGGTGAATTTGATGGCGTTGGAGAGAATGTTCAGCAGGATCTGGTTCAGCCGCAGCGGGTCGGTGATGATGTCCTCGTTCTCCACATCCATGGTGTCGATGAAGAGCGACAGCCGCTTGGCCGAGACATTGGGCTGGATGATGGAGCGCACATCGTGGATGAGGTCCGGCAGGTGCACCGCGCGTTCCTCGAGCTTTACTTTTCCGCTCTCGATGCGGCTCATATCCAGCACATCGTTGATGAGGGAGAGCAGGTGCTGGCTGGAAGTGGAGATCTTTTTCAGGTAGCCCAACACCTGCTCCCGGTTGTCGATGTGGGTCGCAGCCAGAGAGGTGAAGCCGATGATGGCGTTCATCGGGGTGCGGATGTCGTGGCTCATGTTGAACAGGAACTCCCGCTTGGCGCGGTTTGCCGCCCCCTCGTGCTGGAGCGCGATCTCCAGCTTGCGGTTCTGCTCCTCCAGCTGGGTCTGATACTTCTTCTCCTGCTCTTTTTTCTGCTGCTCCATCTCCTGTGCCGAGCGCCTGCGCAGCGTCTGAAGGACGACCACGAGCAGGATATAACCGGCCAGTGCCATCAGGATGGTGGAGACCGACTGACGGAAGATCGCTCTGGCATCCGTATACGCATAGAGGTCAAAGGCACGTCCATGGCTGTACATCCCGAAATAGGAGCCGGAGCCGTCCCAGCCGCAGGTGCGGGTCAGCGTCTCCGCCGTTCCGACGCTTCGGATCTCCTGCACCGGCGGGCTGTCCGTGGTGTCCTGCCCGATCAGCTCCGGGCAGTTGGAGGCGATGATCTGATTGTTCTGCACGATGAACAGGGTGCCGCTGGTCTCTTCCGGGTAGCCATCCAGAATGCTCTGGACCGACAGCGCTGTTCCTTCAACGAACGCTGCCGGGGTGTACCGGTAGGCGAGCAGGATGGCCGCGCCGCTGCCGGACCGGTGGGCTGTTACATCCACGGCAGCCCCGTCTTCCAGCAGGACGCGCTTCATATAGGTCTTCTGCGGGTAGCGGAAGACGTCCAGAGCTGCGTCGGTCCTGAGCTGGTCGCCAAACCGGGCATAGCCGACCCCGTTCGCGGTATATTCACAGAGGAGCGTGCCCTCCGGGTCAAGGACGGAGATGCCGGTGAGCCAGAGCCGTTCGGCTTCCTTTTTCAGGCACTGCGGGTCGGAGAAGTCCAGCGCGGGGTCATCGGCCAGCTCCTGCATCGAGACCGCCGTGCGGCGGAGGGCCTTCGCCGCAACGGTATCGTTGTATTTTTCGTAGCGGGTGGACTGCAATTTGACAAAATCGAGGATCTGGCAAAAGCGCTCCTCCGTTGAGTACAGCGCTTTCCAGTTCGAGAAAAAGACGACGCCTGCCATGAAGAGCACGCCGGCGATCAGATAGAGCGCCCAGATCCGCGCAGCCGGAGCGGGCTTATTTTTATGTTCCAATGGTGTCTACCTCCAGATACTGCGAAGGGTCTTCGAGATATTTGCCGACGATCCGCTCCAGCGTGCCGTCTTCGCGCAGCTGCGCAAAGGTATCGTTCAGCCGGACGTCCAGCCCTCGGCTGTCGTTCGCTGCAAAGGCCACGCCCAGCCCGGTGACGAGCAGCGGCTCGGACAGGATGCGGAACGCCAGCGCATTGTCCTTCATGTATTGCAGGATGGCCGTCTCGTGGGCGGCGATGGCGTCCACATAGCCGCAGGCCAGCAGCGCGTACTGGACGCTGCGGTCTTCGGTGCTGAACACATCGACCTCCTGCGGGAGGCGGGGGTCGGAGCCGCTGAGAAAAAGCTCCTCCGGCTTGCCGGTGCTCTGGACGGCGATGCTCTTTCCGGCAAGGTCGCTGAGGGACTGGATGCTGCTGTCGTCATTCACGGCGACCACCTGACGGCTCACCATGTAAGGCCCGGCCCAGCGGTAGAGCGCTTCGCGCCCCTCCATGGAAAAGCAGCCCCAGATGCAGTCGATGGCACCGCTCTCCACGAGGGTGGTCTTCTGCTCCCAGTCGATCGGCTCGAACCGGGTGGAATACCCCATGCGGCGGAACGCTTCGGTGGCGATCTCCACATCGATCCCGGCGGGAACGCCGTCGTTGTTCAGATAAATGTAGGGGGGATAGGTGTCGCTTCCCACAACGATCTGGGGAAGGCCGCTGTCCTTCGCCTTCGTCCCTCCGCAGGAGGTCAGGCCCCCGACGGCCGCAGAGGCTGCCAGCAGCCCGCACCCGCGCAGGAAGGCACGGCGTGAGATCCTATGTTTCATTCTTTCTCCTGTTTTTCCTGCATCTGCATCCGCGGATGCAGTTTTTTGTTCAGTTCGTCCTGCGTATCCGTCAGGCATTGCAGCAGCAGCGGGTTGAACGCGCCGCATTCGCCGTTCTGGATCATCTGCACCGCTTTCTCGTGGGAGAAAGCCTTTTTATAGCAGCGCTCGCTGGTCAGTGCGTCGTACACATCGGCCAGCGCGACCAGCTGTGCGCTGATGGGGATGTCGTCGCCCTTCAGCCCATCCGGGTAGCCCCGGCCATCCCAGCGCTCGTGGTGCCAGCGGGCGATCTCGTAGGCGGTCTGCAGCAGCGGCTCCTCGCCGAAATTTTCCAGCTTTTGCAGCATCTCCGCGCCCAGCATACTGTGGGTCTTGATGACCTCAAATTCCTCCGGGGTCAGCCTGCCGGGCTTGTTGAGGATCTTTTCGTCGAGCCCGATCTTGCCGATGTCGTGCAGGGTAGAGGCCAGCGGAATCAGATCCTGCTGTTCTGCAGAGATCGAGTAGTTGTTGCTGATCTCCAATAGACGGTGGAGCAGCATTTCTGTGATGATACGGATATGCCGCACATGAGCACCGCTTTCGCCGTTGCGGAACTCTACGATATGGCTCAGCACACCCACCAGCGTATCCGTATTATTTTCACGAGCGCGGATCTGGTCGGACACCATCTTCACCAGCCGCCGCTGCTTGGCATACAGCTTGATGGTGTTGGTCGCGCGGCGGTACACGATGCGTGCATCGAAAGGTCGATTGACATAATCACTCGCGCCTAGTTCATAGGACTTCCGAATTACAGCGTTAGAGTCATCGCTGGAGATCATGATGACCGGGATATCCTCGATGGTGTGGTTGGCGTTCATGGCCTTGAGAACCTCGAAGCCATCCATGACCGGCATGTTGATGTCCAGCAGCACCAGTGCGATGTTCCCGGCCTCTGCCTGCATTTTTTCCAGGCATTCTTGTCCGTTTTCTGCTTCAAGAATGCTGTAATCGCCGCCCAGGATCTCCTTTAGCATCATGCGGTTCATTGCGGAGTCATCCACAAGTAAGATCTGTGACTTATTCTGTAAAAGTTTTTCCAGCGCTGCAAGACTATGTCCCGGAACCTCCACCATGACGGCATTCTTGCGGCACTTTGCCTGATACATCAGCCGGTCTGCCCGGCGAACCGCATTCTCCAGCGGGTCGGTGATGGCCTGCATCGTTCCGCCGATGCTCAGTGAGAGGCGAAAATGCGAATAACCGGGTACAGTAGCCTGCTGCACGGCGGCTCTGATCTGCTCCAGCTTGGCTTGCAGGATGTCGCTCGGAATGCCGGGCAGCACCAGCAGGAACTCGTCCCCGCCGTAGCGGATGAGCAGGTCGGAATCCCGGATGCAGGAGCGGATGGCGGCGGCTGCCGCTTTGAGCGCCATATCACCGGCGTAATGCCCATAGGTATCGTTGCAGACCTTGAAATCGTCCACATCCATCAGCGCGATGCCTGCGGGGCCGACGATACGGGATACGATATCCTCATAGTAGCGGCGGTTGTATGCGCCAGTCAAGACATCGTAGTAAAGTTTTGCACGGTAGCTCTCTGTTGTTTCTTGAAGCTTTTCCTCGGCTTCGGCCTGCATCTTTTCCATGCTGGAGCGCTCGAACTGCCATTGCAGGCGACCGATCAGCAGAATGTTCGCAGCGATACCAAGGCCGATCACGATGAGCTTTTGAAGGTTCAAAGAGGTGTAAAGAAAAAAGCTGTGGTTGGTAGAAAAGAAAAACGCGGAGTATAGGAATGCAATGAGGCCGCTTACGATTCCTGCTGCATAGCCGTATTTCACGAGCACAGCAGAAAGAACAACAAAAAGCAGGATATTTGGATTTGGAATATGAAAATTCCAGACGATCAGGCAGGTGCTCAATTGGGCAAGTGCCGATAGCAACATAGGCTTGATTTTATTTGGCTGTTGTTCCATACGCAATACCATCCAATACTTTGATTCATCATGATTGCTCTCTCACAAAAAAAGAGCTGGGCCGCAAATGGGCGGCCCTGCTAGGTCGTGAGTGTCGGTCATCTGCGAAACCGTGCGATTCCACTATTTATTTTCGGGGGGGGGGTAACGCGGAAGCGCTTCACCGTCTGCTCCAGTGCGTTGATGTCCACCGGCTTTGAGAGGTGCTCGTCCATCCCGGCGTCCCGGCTCTTCTGCATATCCTCAAGGAAAGCGTTGGCGGTCATGGCGAGGATGGGGATCGTCCGTCCCAGCGGATTTTCGCCGCTGCGGATGCGGCGGGTGGCTTCGAGACCATCCATGACGGGCATCTGCACGTCCATCAAAATCATGTCGTACTCGCCGGGCTTGACGCTGGCGAAAGCGTCCACGATCTCCTGACCGTTGGAGCAGATGGTGCAGCGTGCGCCCTTGGTCTCCAGCAGCAGCTCCAGGATCTCGGCGTTGATGGCATTGTCCTCGGCGCAGAGGAAGTTCATCCCGGACAGGGGCGAGACGGCCTCGTCCTCCTCCGGGAGGGCCGGTGCCGTCTGCACCTTATCCGCCTCGGCGTCGATGGGAAATTCCAGCACGACCTCGAAGCGGGAGCCTTTGCCGGGGGCGCTCTCCACATGGATGGTGCCGCCCTTCAGGTCCACGATGCGCTTGGTGATGGCCATACCGAGGCCCGTGCCCTGCACCTTGTTGGTGCCGGATTTTTCCTCCCGGGTGAAGGGATCAAAAAGCGTCTTTTGGAAATCCTCGCTCATGCCGATGCCGTCATCCTGTACCACAAAGCAGTATTTGGCGTAGTGCTCGGTATGGGTAAGCTCGTCCACCGCCAACCGGATGTGTCCGCCTTGGGGCGTATACTTGACCGCGTTGGAGAGGATGTTCATCAGGACCTGATTCAGGCGGTTGGGGTCGGCCAGCACGTTTTCGTGCTGCACATGGGTCTCCACCGTGAAGGTCTGGCGGCGCTGGTTGGCCTGCTGCCGGATAATGCTGTCCAGCTGGCTGATTTGATGGGGAAGGTTCATTTTCTCGATGTTCAGGGTGGTCTTGCCGCTCTCGATGCGGCTCATATCCAGAATATCGTTGATGA
>OGKF01000162.1_pt1 | contig 40245 bp, 49 predicted proteins | sample 1572391 | NCBI WGS metagenome assembly OGKF01 (sample SAMEA2582095, study PRJEB24529) | metagenome | biome: Human gut stool | place: China | collected 2011
ACGCCCTGACGGCCAAGGCTGGCCGCTATGGCGGCGGTACATGGACAAAGTGGTATAAGAGCAAGGGCATGAGCGAGGGCAGCGCCCGGACAATGACCCAAAACGGAGATGCTTTTAAATCCGCAACAGTTGCGGATTTAAAATTACTGCCGTCCATCTCCCGCAAGGACCTGAACCTGATCGCCCGCTCCGGCTGTGCTGAACAGCTCACCGCAGCCGCCGGAGACAGCCAGCGGGTGCAGGAGCTGCTGGCCCAAGTCAAAGCCGAAAAAGACCGTGCCGACACCGCCGAAAAGTCCGCTCAGAACGCCCGCAAGGAAAATGCCTATTTCAAGGAGCTGGTGAAAAGCGCCGAAGCCCAGACCCACAAGGACGCGGAAAAGCGGGAAGAAGCAGAAAGCCGCTATGAATCCGCTCTTGCCGACATCAGCGGCCTGAAAGAGCAGAACGCCCAGCTGAAAGAGCGCGCCGATGCTGCCGAAGCCCGGGAAGAGGAAGCATGGAAGATGCAGAGCAAGGCCGAAGCCCGCGCCAAGAACGCCGAGGGCCAGCTTTCCGGCTCCCGGCAGGTGGCCGAAGCGGCAAAGCTCCGGGCGGATAAGCTGCAGGAAGAAAATGCTGCCCTGAAAAAGCAGCCCATCGCCGCCGTGGTGGACGAGGAGGAAGTGGAACGCCGGGCAAACCAGCGGGCCCATGACATCGCCGAGGACTTAGCCGCCGAGAAGACCGCCGACCTGCAGGCGCGGCTGGAACAGGCCTCTTCCGGCAGCGAACAGGATGCCCGCGATGCCTACGACAGCATCATTCTGGCCGGGCGCTCCATCACAAGCATCGTTCAGTCCGCCAAAATGCAGTTCCGCAAACTGCCGGACGACCAGCGGGAGACCGCGATCAACCAGTTCGTTCACACACTCGCATCCGCTCAAGGGGAGGTATCCGCATGTCTGTAAAGATCATGGCCTTAGAGGCCGAAAACGTCAAACGCATCAAGGCCGTTGCACTCACGCCATCGCCCACTGGCCTGACCATCGTGGGCGGCAACAACAATCAGGGCAAGACCAGCGTGCTGGACGCTCTGGCATGGGCCCTCGGCGGCGACCGTTTCCGCCCGGACGCTGCCCAGCGGGACGGCGCAGTGGCTCCGGCGCATCTGAAGGTCAAGCTTTCCAACGGTGTGGTGGTGGAACGCAAGGGCAAAAATGCCAGTCTGACCGTCACTGACCCCACCGGGCAGCGCAGCGGGCAGCAGTTGCTGAACGCCTTTGTGGAGCCGCTGGCGCTGGACTTGCCCCGCTTCATGGAAGCCACCGACAAGGAAAAGGCGGATATCCTGCTCCGGATCATCGGCATCGGCACCGAGCTGCACACCCGTGACATGGAGATCAAGGCCCTGTACGACAAGCGCACCTTCACCAGCCAGCTGGCCGCGCAGAAAAAGCACTTTGCCGAGGAGCTGATCTCCTACCCGGATGCACCGGAAAAGCCGGTCAGCGCGTCCGACCTCATCCGCCAGCAGCAGGAAATTCTGGCCCGCAACGGCGAGAACCAGCGCAAGCGCCAGCAGTTCCATGAGCTGGCCCGCCAGCGGGATGCGGCGCTGGAAGAAATGCACCGTTTGGATGAGCGCATCGCCGAATTGACTGCACAGAGGGAAGAAGTGAGCAAGAAGCACACGCTGCTGTTCGCGCAGGCCATGGATGCCAGTAAAACGGCGGAACAGCTGCAGGACGAATCCACTGCCGAACTGGAAGCATCCATCCGGGATATTGAGGAGATCAACCAGAAGGTGCGGGCCAATCTGGAAAAATCCCGGGCCGAGGACGAAGCCGCCCAGTATGGCAGTGAATATAAGCGCCTGACCGAAGCGATCACGCAGAAGCGTGCCGACCGCATGGCTCTGCTGAACGGTGCGGATCTGCCGCTGCCGGGCCTTGGCGTAGAGGACGGTGCCCTTACCTATAAAGGCAAGCACTGGCGGGACATGTCCGGCAGTGACCAGCTGCGGGTGGCCGCTGCCATCGTCCGCCGCCTGAACCCGGACTGCGGCTTCGTGCTGCTGGACAAGCTGGAACAAATGGACATGACCACCTTGCAGGAGTTCTCTGTCTGGCTGGAAGCCGAAGGCCTGCAGGCCATCGCCACCCGCGTTTCCACCGGCAGTGAATGCCAGATCATCATTGAGGACGGCATGGTGAAGGATGCCGAAACTTCCCTGCCGCCCGTCACCGAAAAGCCCCAGCAGAAAAGCTGGACGAAAGGAGCGTTCTAAATGAGCAAGTATGCAGTCACTGCCGGGGTGCAGGATTCCCCGGTCAAGACCGTGCTGTACGGCCCGGAGGGCATCGGCAAAAGCACCTTTGCATCCCATTTCCCGAATCCTGTTTTCATCGACACCGAGGGCGGCACCAAGCGGCTGAACGTCAAGCGCCTGCCCCAGCCCACCAGCTGGGCCATGCTGCTGGATGAGGTGGCCGAGGTGCGCAAGGGCAGTGTCCCCTGCGGCACGCTGGTCATTGATACCGCCGACTGGGCTGAACGCCTGTGCATTCAGGCCGTATGTGCCAAAGCCAAGGTGAACGGCATCGAGGATTTCGGCTACGGCAAGGGCTACACCTATGTTAAGGAAGAGTTCGGCAAGCTGCTGGACGCTTTGGAAGAGGTGCTGCAGGCCGGGCACAACGTGGTGGTGCTGGCCCATGCCGCTATTACCAAATTTGAGCAGCCGGACGCTGTGGGCAACTACGACCGCTGGAGCATGAAAACTTCCAAACAGGTGGCCCCGCTGCTGCGCGAGTGGTGCGATATGCTGCTGTTCGCCAACTATAAGACCGTTGTGGAAAAGGTGGGCGACGGCAAGAACGCCAAGAGCAAGGCCAGCGGCGGCAGGCGTGTACTGTACACCGCGCATCACCCCTGCTGGGATGCCAAAAACCGCTTTGACCTGCCGGAGGAAGTACCCTTTGACTATGCCAGCATTGCCGCCTGCATCCCCGGCGCAATGTCTGCACAGGCACCGAAACCGGAACCGCAGCCGCGTTCCCAGCCGGAAGCCGACATCCTGCCCAGCCCGCAGCAGGAAGCAAAGCCGGTGGCTCAGCCGCAGCCCGCACCGCTGCAGGAAAGCTACGAGAAAAATGTTCTGCTCAGTCTGGGCGTGCCGGAAAAGCTGGCCGCTCTGATGAGCGCCAACAAGGTCAGCTGTGAAGAGCTGCAGGGCGTTGTGGGCAAACGGGGCTATTTCCCGGAGGATATGCCCATCAAGGACTACCCCGCTGACTTTGTGGAGGGCTGTCTGATCGCCGCATGGCCGCAGGTGTTCCAGATGGTGCTGGATAACCGTGATATCCCGTTTTAAGGAGCCAAGAATCAAGGAATCATTATAAAGGAGATATATTATGAACGACATGAACACCACCGACCGCGCCCTGAGCTGGGACGACGAATTTACCAACGAGCAGCAGGAGTTCGTGCTCCTGCCCGAGGGCGAGTATGCCTTTGAGGTCACCGGCATGGAGCGTGCCCGCTTTGAGGGCAGCGCCAAGCTGCCGCCCTGCTCCATGGCAAAGCTGACCCTGAAGATCTTCGGCGGGGCCAAGGGCGACACCACCGTCACCGACCGCCTGTACCTGCACACCAAAACACAGGGCCTGCTGGGCGCTTTCTTCGAGAGCATCGGCCAGTGCAAGCGCGGCGAGACCTTCCGCCCCCGCTGGAACGAGATCGTGGGTGCCCGGGGCTGGTGCAAGCTGGGCATCCGGGAGTACACCAAGCAGAGCGGCCCTCATGCAGGTGAGACCGGCCAGAGCAATGAGGTGCAGCGCTTCCTGCCGCCGCCGGAACCCAAGGCCGCACCCGCGCAGGGCTGGACGCAGGGGGCATTCTGATGGGGCAGGAACTGAGACCCTACCAGCAGCAGGCCCGTGAACGCATCCACGCCGAGTGGGAGAACGGCCACACCCGCACCCTGTTGGTGTTGCCTACCGGCACCGGCAAGACCATCGTGTTTGCATCGGTAGCAGCCGATCAGGTGCGGGCGGGCCACCGGGTGCTCATTCTGGCGCATCGCGGTGAGCTGCTGGAACAGGCAGCGGACAAGCTGCAGCGCTCCACCGGCCTTGTCAGCGCGGTGGAAAAGGCCGATGCCACCTGTCTGAATACATGGTTTCGTGTGGTGGTGGGCAGCGTGCAGACCCTGCAGCGCACCGCCCGGCTGGAACGCTTTTCTCATGATTACTTTGGCACTATCATCATCGACGAGGCCCACCACGCCATTACCGACGGATACCGCCGCATCCTCGACTACTTCGGCAGCGCCAAGGTGTTGGGCGTGACCGCCACGCCGGATCGCGGCGACATGCGCAACCTGGGCGAGGTGTTCGACAGCCTTGCCTTTGAGTATAAGCTGACCGATGCCATCAAGGAGGGTTATCTGTGCAGGATCATGGCCCAGACCATCCCCCTGAAGCTGGACATTTCTTCTGTCACCATGAGCGGCGGGGACTACGCCGTGGGAGACCTCGGCACGGCGCTGGACCCCTATCTGGAACAGATCGCCGCCGAGATGGCCCAGCGCTGCAAAGGCCGCAAAACGGTGGTGTTCCTGCCCCTCATCAAGACCAGCCAGAAATTCCGCGACCTGCTGAACTCCCATGGATTCCGTGCCGCCGAGGTCAACGGCCAGAGCACCGACCGCAAGGAAGTGCTGGCCGATTTCGATGCAGGCAAATACAACGTGCTGTGTAACTCCATGCTGCTCACCGAGGGCTGGGACTGCCCCAGCGTGGACTGCGTTGTGGTACTGCGGCCCACCAAGGTGCGCAGCCTGTACAGTCAGATGGTAGGGCGCGGCACCCGGCTCTCCCCGGGCAAGAGCGATCTGCTTTTGCTGGATTTTTTGTGGATGACCGACAAGCACGAGCTCTGCCGCCCGGCGGATCTGGTCTGTGAGGATCGCGCCGTGGCCCGGCAGATGACCGAAAATCTGGCCCAGACCGGATGCCCGGAGGACATCGAGGAAGCAGCCGTGCAGGCCAGCGAGGACGTGGTGGCCCAGCGGGAAGAAGCACTTGCAAAACAGCTGGAAGAACAGCGCCGCAAAAAAGCCCGTCTCGTGGACCCGCTGCAGTACGAAATGAGCATTCAGGCTGAAGACCTTGCCGGATATGTGCCGGCCTTTGGCTGGGAAGCAGGCCCGCCCACCGAACAGCAGGCCGCCGCGCTGGAAAAGCTTGGCATCCTGCCGGACGCGGTGGAATCCGCAGGCAAGGCTTCCCTGCTGCTGGACCGGTTGAACAAGCGCCGCGCTGAAGGCTTGACCACACCCAAGCAGATCCGCGTGCTGGAACGTTACGGTTTCCAGAGCGTGGGCACATGGAGCTTCGATGCAGCCAAACACATGATCGACCGCATTGCGGCAGGCGGCTGGCGCGGCGTGCCCAAGGGCGTGAACCCAAAGACTTACACTCCTGCACAGGAGCCGCCCACATCAGACATTGACTTCGGATGGTAACGCGAATGGAACATGAAAATGAACTCAAGGAAGCATTGGACTTCGTATCCCCGTCCGCCCTGACCTATGACGAATGGCTCATGGTGGGCATGGCCCTGAAGGATTCCGGCCTGCCCGTCACCATCTGGGAACAGTGGAGCACCCGCGATGCGGGCCGCTATCACAAGGGCGAGTGCGTCAAGAAATGGGAAAGCTTTCACGGCGGCGGGGCCAGCCCCGTCACCGCAAGCAGCATTTTCCAACTGGCCTACTCCCACGGATGGAGCGGCCCCGCAGGCCACGCTCTGGACTGGAACGATGATATTTCTGCCGGCACCGGCGCACAAACCGAGGGCCGTCTGGTAGATCCACGCTGGGTGGAAGCCCACGAGCTGGCCCTGCCCGAAGAGTGGCATCCCGCCGACCAGCTCAAGCGCTACCTGCAAGCCCTGTTTGAGCCGGATGAATATGTGGCCTATGTGACCGAAAGCTTTATGGCCGCCGACCGCCGCCGCCCTGCAAAAGGCAGCTGGACCCGCACCGCAGGGCAGCTCATCACCGAGCTGGATGCCTGCGGCGGTGACCTCGGCAAGGTGGTGGGCGACTGTGATCCTGAAGTAGGTGCATGGATCTGCTTCAACCCTGTGGACGGCACCGGACGCAAGGATGCCAATATTACTGCCTATCGCTATGCCCTCGTAGAGTGCGACAACATGGAGCTGGGCAAGCAGCAGGCTATCATCAAGCAGCTGGAACTGCCCTGTGCGGCGCTGGTCTACTCTGGCGGCAAGAGCGTCCACGCCATCGTGAAGGTGGATGCCCCGGACTACGCCGAGTACCGCAGGCGTGTGGATTATCTCTATTCCGCCTGCCAGAAAAACGGCCTGACCATCGACCAGCAGAACCGCAACCCTTCCCGCCTTTCCCGGATGCCCGGCATCCCGCGCGGTGACAAACGGCAGGTGCTGCTGGAAACGAACATCGGCAGATCCTGCTGGGACGAGTGGCGGGACTGGCTGGAAGCGGAGACCGACGAGCTGCCCGAGACCGAGAGTCTGGCCGACGACTGGGAGAGCCTGCCCCCGCTGGCCGATGCCCTCATCACCGGGGTGCTGCGCAAGGGCCACAAGATGCTGCTGGCGGGCCCAAGCAAGGCGGGCAAGAGTTTTGCCCTCATCGAGCTGTGCATCGCCATCGCTGAAGGCAGGCCGTGGCTGGGCCGGTTCTCCTGCGCACAGGGCAAGGTACTGTACATCAATCTGGAGCTGGACCGGGCCTCCTGCCTGCACCGCTTCAAGGACGTGTACACCGCCCTCGGCCTGCCCCCGCAGAACCTGCGGAACATCGACATCTGGAATCTGCGCGGCGCGTCCGTGCCCATGGACAAGCTGGCCCCAAAGCTCATCCGCCGGGCCCAGAAAAAAGGCTACACCGCCGTGATCCTCGACCCCATTTATAAGGTCATCACCGGCGATGAGAACTCTGCCGACCAGATGGCAAAGTTCTGCAACCAGTTCGACCTTGTGTGCCGTGCGCTGGACTGTGCCGTGATCTACTGCCACCACCACTCAAAAGGTGCGCAGGGCGGCAAGCGCAGCATGGACCGTGCATCCGGCTCCGGCGTGTTCGCCCGCGACCCGGATGCCATGCTGGACATGACCGAGCTCACCCCCACCGATGCCATCCGGGAGCAGCTCCACAACAAAACCGCCTGCCGGGTCATCAAGGCCATGTTGGACAAACGCGGTCATGCGGATGCCTACGGCTTGGATGATACCCTCAGCCGCCACCGGATGCTGACCATCGCAAAGGAAAAACTGGGCCTTGCAGATCTGCGGGCCATCGATGCCGAGGTCGCGGCTGCTGAGAAAAAGGCCGACGGCATGACCGCATGGCGCATCGAGGGCACCCTGCGCGAGTTTGCCCGCTTCGACCCGGTGAACCTCTGGTTCGACTACCCCGTGCACAAGCTGGACACCGGCCTGCTGGAAGACCTGCAGCCGGACAGCGATTTCAAAACGCTGGGCAGCCGCGGTGCATCCAAGCGCTGGGGCGATAAAGTCAAAGTGACCAAGGACAAAAAGGCCGAACTGGACACCGCCTTTGAAGCCTGCATGATGGACGGCAAGGTAACGGTCTACTCCATGGCCGAATACATGGGGCTGAAACCGGACACCGTACGCCGCCGTCTGAAAGCGGACGGCGGTTTCTGGATCGACGGCGCGGACATCGGCCGCAAGGAACCCGGCAGCGCAGGATAAATTACAGTCTGCAATATTTTGTTTTACACATGGTACAAAAACGGTAAAGTAGCGGCTATCACAAATCCGCATCCGCTTACGGATTTCGGAAAATAGCGGCTATTTTTCCGAATCCGGGACGGAAAATAGCCTATATATAATATACAAAATCCGTCCGTGTGTGATGGGGTCTCCCGAAGGATGGGGCGACCACAGCCCCCATCCATTCGGGGAACCCTCCCCATCACGTTGGCGCTAAAACCTGAAAAAAGAAAAACGAGGTGAACCCCATGTACATGCAATTCTTTATCCCCATGCAGCCGCCCACCACTACCCACAATGCAAAACAGCTGCACGCCTACATGAAGGGCGGGCAGCCGCACGCGGTGCTCCACGACAGCCCGGAACTGAAACAGACCCGTGCCAAGCTCCACGCCCATCTGGCACCCCACGCGCCGGAAAAGCCCATCCCCGCAGGCCGTCCGGTGCGTCTGCTGGTCAAGTGGTGCTTCCCTGCCGAGGGCCGCAAAAACGGCAGCTGGCGCACCGCAAAGCCGGACACCGACAATCTGGAAAAGGCCCTCAAGGACGAAATGACCCGCCTGCACTTCTGGGCCGATGACGCGCAGGTGTGCAGCGAGATCGTGGAGAAATTCTGGTCGGACCCCTGCGGCGTGTTCGTCCGGGTGGAGGAACTGTAATGACCTACGAAGAGAAAAAGGCATGGCTCTGGCGGTACCGGACAGCCAAGCGGTTCGAGCTGCTCAAACTGGACGAGCTGGCCACGCTGCAGACCGATGCCACCCACACCACCCAGCGCTTTTCCCCTGTGCCGGGCGGCAGCGGCGACGGACAGGCTCTGCCCCGCAGTGTGGAACGCATCGACGAGGCCCGCCGGGCCGCTGAGGCGCAGTCTGCCGTGTGCGACACCATCCGGGCCGAGATCATGGAGGTGTTCCGCCAGCTGGACGATGAGGTGGATTTCATGATCCTGTTCCGGCGGTACATCCTGCTGGAGGACTGGCCGGACATCGCGGTCATCGTCCGCATTTCCCGCAGCCAGATGTTCCAGCGCCACAGCGCGGCCATCAAAAGACTGGAGATCAAAAGTCCGGACTGAACCGGAGCGAACCGGACTTGATAATACTGTCAACCCCTGCTAAAATTTAAAATGCCGAAGCCCGCAGGAAAGACTTACTCCCTTCATCCCTGCGGGCTTTGTGCTGCCCGGCTGACACAGAGGATCACCTTTCCCAACCAACAGCCTGAATGTACCAGCCGGGCGTTTTTTGAATATCCCGCCGTTCGGATCTTCCGGGCGGCTTTTTGATTTTACGGCAAGAGAGGTGGTGAGGATGACCGACAAGCAGGATCGTTTCTGTGAAGAATATATGATCGACCTGAACGCCACTCAAGCGGCCATCCGCGCCGGATACAGCCCCAAAACCGCAAGAGAACAGGCACCCCGGCTGTTAGCAAATGTTAGCATTCAAAATCGCATTGCCCAGCTGCAGGCTGAGCAGAGCCGCCGGACCGGTGTATCTGCTGATCGTGTCGTTCGAGAGCTTGCCAAGATTGCATTTGCCAACGCCAGCGACCTGATCGACCCGGAGACTGCTTCTGTCAAACTGGATGCCTCCCGGGATGATCTGGCCGCAATCCAGTCCATCAAGGTCAAGAGCTTTGGCGAGGACGGTTTGGAACACGAGGTCAAACTTGCAGATAAGCTCCGAGCACTTGACCTGTTGGGCAAGCATTTAGGTATGTACAACGGAACATCCGATAATTCTGCCGATCAACTCAAGAAGGCCCAAGAGATACTGGAGGGAGTCAACAGTGTTATCGCCTAAGCAGCTGGAATACCTGTCTCAATGCAACCACCGTTGGAATCTAAAAGTTGGAGCAACCGGTTCCGGAAAAAGCTGGCTGGATTATGCGGTGGTCATTCCGAAGAGACTGCTTGCATTGCGTGGCGAAGGCGCTGCCGTTATGCTGGGAAATACGCAGGGCACCCTCAGCCGGAACGTTTTGGACCCTATGCGCGAAATCTGGGGCGAGGGGCTTGTGGGCACGATCAGCAGTGACAACACTGCGCGCCTGTTTGGCCGTCGGGTGCACATTCTCGGTGCAGACAGCAAAAAGCATGTGGCCCGCATTCAGGGCATGACCATCGAATACGGCTACGGTGACGAAATGACCACCTGGGACGAAGCTGTGTTCCAGATGCTGAAGACCCGCCTACGTTGCCCACACAGTCATTTCGACGGTACAGCAAACCCAGACAGTCCACAGCATTTTCTGAAAAAATTCATCGACGATCCTAAAGTGGACGTTTTCTGTCAGACCTCTACAATCAACGATAATCCGTTTTTGCCGACAAAGTTCGTGAATGATCTGAAGCATGAACTTGCTGGAACGGTCTACTATGACCGTTTCATACTGGGCAAATGGTGCAACGCTTCCGGCCTGATCTATCCGTTCTTTTCTCTGTCAGAGGACACCTACCTCTTTCACGGTGATGCTTCCCACATCGACGGGCAGTTTTATGTGTCCATCGACTACGGCACGCACAACCCCTGCAGCATGGGCCTGTGGGTCATTCATGATGGCAAGGCCCTGCGCATCAAGGAAAGCTATTTTGACAGCCGTGCCGAGCGTGTGCAGCGCACGGACGAAGAGCACTATGCCGAGCTTGAACGCCTGACCAAGGGCTATTACATTCAGGCGGTGGTGGTTGACCCGTCCGCTGCTTCCTTCATCGAGACCATCCGGCGGCACGGCAAGTATCTGGTGATCCCCGCTGATAACGACGTGCTGAACGGCATCCGCTGCGTGGCATCCCTGATGCAGGCTGGGCTTGTGACTATCCACGAAAGCTGCACGGCATCCCGCCGGGAGTTCGGCCTGTACTCGTGGGATGACAAAGCCAAAGAGGACCGCGTCGTGAAGGAGAACGACCACGCCATGGACGACATCCGCTATTTCTGCTATACGATACTGGCCCCGCTGATCCGCTGGGCAGACTGGAGACGAAAATAATGTTTGATAGACTGCTTTTCTGGCTGCGGGAGAAAGCGCGGCTGCTGTTCGGTGAAAATACCACCGTCAGCGCCAGCGTGTCCTACAGCATGGAGAATGCGATCATCCTGTGGGCGCAGATGTACGATACCGGCGGGCCGTGGTGCCACGGCGGCAAGAACGCCCTGCACAGCCTGAAGCTGGCCCAGAGTGTTGCATCGGAGCTGGCCCGTCTGACCACGCTGGAAATGGAATGCCTTGTTTCCGGCAGTGCCCGCGCCGACAGCATCAACACCATGCTGCAGCCTTTCATTGCAGATCTGCGCACCCCGGTGGAATACGGCTGTGCGCTGGGCGGCATCCTGTTCCGGCCCTTCCTCGATGCACAGGGCTGCATCCAGATCGATGCTGTGCAGGGTGACTGCTTCTGCCCTACCCGCTTTGACAGCTCTGGCCGCATGACCGGGGCTATTTTTTATGACCATCTGGTGCGCGGCAACCGCATTTATACCCGTCTGGAAGATCACGAGTTTTCCGGCAGCACGCACAGCATCACGGTCAAGGCGTTCCGCTCCATGACCAGTACAGACCTCGGCATCGAGGTGCCGCTGACCGATGTGCCGGAATGGGCCGCAATCTCGCCGCACACCGAGTTCTCCGATGTAGACCGTCCGCTTTGGGGCTATTTCAGAGTGTCCAGCGGCAATTCCACTGATCGGCACTCCCCGCTGGGCGTAAGTGTCTATGCCGCTGCTGTTGACACCATCCATGATGCTGATGAACAGTATGGGCGGCTGCTGTGGGAGTATGACGGCGGGCAGCTGGCCCTTGACGTTGACCAGACCGCCCTGCGGCCCGGCATCAACGGCGAGAGCGTTATGCCGCAGCGTGAGCAGCGCCTTTACCGCAACTGGTTGAACGGCAGTTCCGGGGCCAATGGCCGGAACCTTTACGAGGTGTTTGCCCCTGCCCTGCGCGATGAAAGTTATCGTCGGGGGATGGATGCCATGCTCAAGCGGGTGGAGTTCCAGTGCGGCCTTGCCTACGGCACCCTGTCCGACCCGCAGAACGTGGACAAGACCGCCGAGGAGATCAGGAGCAGCAAGCAGCGCAGCTACACTACCGTCAAGGATCTGCAGCGGGCGCTGGGCAATGCGCTGACCGATCTGGTATACTCCATCAGCAAGCTGCTGGATGCCCAGTGGAACAGCGGCGCAGCCGTTTCCCCGCCGGGCGACTGCAATGTGACCTTTGACTTTGACGACAGTATCATCTCCGACCCCAAGGAGCGCAAGCAGATGTACTGGGGCTACGTTACCGCCGGGAAGTTCCCGTTCTGGCGGTATCTGGTGGAGTTTGAGGGCTACAGCGAGGACGATGCCAAGGCCATTGCCGCCGAAGCGGATGCCGAGAACCGCAGCTCTGAAGCCCTCACCTTCGGGGGTGCCTGATGCTGCCGCCATCTTACCTCGACCAGATGCCGGATGCCTTTGTGCAGCTCTGGCAGCAGGTCGAAGAACAGATCCTGCAGGACGTTGCCTGGCGCATCGGCAAGATGGACAAAGTGACCGCTACTGCTAACTGGCAGCTGTGGCGCTACCAGCAGACCGAAGCGCTGCGCAATGATGTGGTGAAGCTGCTGGCCAAGTGCACCGGCAAGAGCGAAACTGCCATCCGCAAGCTGCTTTTGCAGGCTGCGACCGAAGCCATGGAGCGTGAAGATGCGATCTATTACCACTACGGCATGGAGCCGACCCCTTTTGAAGAGAGCGCCGCCCTGAACAATTTGCTGGATGCCGGTGCGCGGCAGACTTGCGGCACGTGGCAGAACATCACCGCCACCACGGCAAACACCGTCACAGGGGCCTTTGAGCGCACACTGGACGCTGCATGGCTCAAAGTGAGCACCGGTGCCTTTGACTACAAAGCCGCCGTCAAACAGGCTGTGGACAGCCTTGCAGACGACATGCCCATGGTCACATACCCCAGCGGCCACAAGGACAGCATCGAGGTGGCCGCACGGCGTGCCGTGCTCACCGGTGTAAACCAGACGACTGGCAAGCTGCAGGTGGCCCGCATGGACGAAATGGGCTGCGAATTTGTGGAGACGACCGCCCACGGCGGTGCCCGTCCTTCTCATGCAGAGTGGCAGGGACGGCGCTTCCATCGCGGTGGTGCGGTGGACTACAAGGGCAGGCACTACCCGGATTTTGAAGCCGCCACCGGCTACGGCACCGGCGCAGGCCTTTGCGGCTGGAACTGCCGCCACACCTTTTTCGCGGTGTTCCCGGAGCTGGGCGACCCGCCCCAATGGACACAGGAGCAGCTGCGGGAGCTGAACGCCCGGGACATCGAGTGGAACGGCAAAAAGTACACCGCCTACGAGATATCCCAGATGCAGCGTGCCCGGGAGCGGAACGTCCGCCGCTGGAAAAAGCGGTATCTGGCCGAGGATGCTGCCGGGCTGGACACCACCGACAGCGCTGTGCGCCTGAGAGCGGCCCGCCAGAGCCTTGCAGAGTTTGCACAGGCCACGGGTGGCCGTGTGGACAGCGCCCGTGTCAGCGTGCCGAAGTTTGGCAGGAGCGAGGCAAGTAAGGCAAGCGCAAAATCTCAGGCGCATCACACCGACTGGCTCAAGTCTATCAATGCGCAGAGTACCAGCCTGAATACCGTTGCAAAATATTATGATGCACGGTATAATAATACCGAAGAATATCGTTTGCTGATGCAATATGCCAACAGCGTAAAAAGTGGCTGGCTTTCGCCGCTTGCAGGTTTTGACCTGTACAAGAGTACGCACGAGCGCATCCAGACCGAGCTTGTGGGCAAGACTACTGCGGATGGTACTGTTATTACTGGACATACCGCCCATTTCATGGAGCGTATGTTCGGCACATTGGTCGACCCCGATAAGTTAAAATATGACCTTAAAATCATCCGGCGAAGCGGTGTTGGCTATGAAGCCATGCGTGATACCGTTTTGAATCCTGAGCGCATCAACCCTGTAAAAACGGATTCAAGAGGAAAGCGAAGCGTGCGCCTTATTGGCAAAGCGATCGTCACGATAAACCCAGACACGGGACAGCTGATTCAGCTGAATCCAAGGAGTGAGCAAAAATGACCTTTTGTTTTGAAGATTTAGATACTGATTCCAAGGATTTTTTGAAGAAGCATGTTCCCAGCGCTGTAAACTGCAGGAGTCTGGACGAGCTTCTTTTGGAGCTTGATGATTTCATCACATCGACCTTTGACGAAAATGACGAGCCGACAGCTCTTTCTCGTGAGGGCGAAGCAGTGTACGACAGAATCTACTGTTGCACGCCGTAATTCATAACATCAACTGAACCACGATGCACACGCACCGTGGTTTTCTTTTGCCCATTTTTACAGAAAGGAACGAACCATGAAAAAGATTCTTCTCGCCCTTGCGCTGGCCGCATCCATTCTGCTGTGTGGCTGTTCCAGCGAAGCCGAAAAGGCCAACTACAACATCTCCAAGCAGGCAGATTACTTCGAGAGTGAGCGCAAGATCACCGTCTACAACGCCCGCACCGATAAGGTCATTATGGAAGCCGAGGGCTACATGTCCATCTCCAACAACTCAAACAATGAGCTTGTCTGCACGGTGAAGGTCGGCCCGGATTCCTACCGCAAGAACTACATCTACCTGAACGACTACACCATGTATGTGGTAGAGGACATCACCGGCACCCATACCGACCCCTACCACTACAAGCTCTATTTCCACACTGACATCCTGCCCAGTGTGGAGGTGAAGCCGTAAAAGTCATTCACGGAAATCCCCCATTTTAACCACTATGTGCCCAGAAAAAGGCTTCATAGTGGTTTTTTCATGCCGTTTTAGCTCATGTTGGCAGAGCACCGGACTTTTAATCCGGGGGTGGCGGGTTCAACTCCCGCAAGCGGCACCACAGCGGAAGGCGGCGCGTACCCCGTCTTGTCCCGTGCGGAATGAGAACCGCGATACAAAACAGCAGGGACTTATCCACCCAACAGACAAAAGAAAGGAGCACATCGCAAGTGAAACGCGAAGATGTGAGCAAGATCATTCCGGGTATCACCTCGGACCAGCTGGACAGCATTATGAACCTGCACGGTGCTGACATCACGGCAAAGGCCAACGAGATCACGACCCTCAAGGCCGAAAAGACCACCCTGACCGAACAGCTGAACACTGCAAACGGCAAACTGGAGGGCTACGACCCGGAGTGGAAGATCAAGGCCGAGCAGGCCAAGACCGACGCTGCGGCTCAGGTCGCTGCCCTCGAAAAGGGCTACGCTCTGGAACGCAAGGCATCCGGCCTGAAGTTTTCCAGCGAGAGCGCCCGCAAGGCGTTCCTTACCGAGGCAAAGGCCCAGAATTTTGCCATGAAGGACGGCGAGATCATGGGCTTTGATGATTATGTCAAGGCTTTCAAAGAGAGTGATCCCAGTGCTATCTTGCCGGACGGCGGCATGGCACGTTTTTCCGCATCGGCGACCGGCGCACCCGGCCAGCCCGCAAACACACATGAGGCCGCAAATGCTGCATTCCGCGCAGCGTTCGGCCAGAAAGGTTGATTCTTATGGCTATTGATGCAATCGCTCGCAATAAGGCTGAGGCCCTGATCCGGGAGCAGCTGGTGAACACCATCCAGCAGGACGTGCCCAAAAGCTCCACCGTCATGCAGCTGGGCACCCGCCTTGCAAATATGACCTCTAACCAGACCAAGATCCCCGTGCTGTCCATGCTGCCGCTGGCTTACTGGGTCAACGGTGACACCGGCATGAAAAAGACCAGCAAGCAGGAATGGGACAATGTCTATATGACCGCCGCAGAGCTGGCCGTCATTGTGCCCGTGCCCGAAGCTGTGCTGGCAGATTCCAGCTTTGACATCATGGGCGAGGTACAGCCCCGCGTCCGGGAAGCCATGGGCGCAAAGATCGACAACGCCATCCTGTTCGGCGGCGAGCGCCCCACCGAGTGGACGACCGATGTTCTGACCCTTGCGGCCAAGAACAAAGTCACCGGCCCCATCGACTACGCAAAGCTGCTGGGCAAGGACGGTCTGTTCTCCAAGGTGGAAGCTGGCGGCTTTGGTGTGGATGCCGTGGTGGGCGACCTGACCGCCAAGGCAGAACTGCGCGGCCTTGTGGATACCACGGGCCGTCCTCTGTTCCGTTCCGATATGCAGGGTGCAACCACCTACGCGCTGGACGGTGCCCCGATGTACTTCCCGGAGAACGGCGGCTTTGATGCTTCTAAGGCCCAGCTGATCGCAGGCAACTTCAAGAAGCTGGTGTACTCCATCCGTCAGGATGTTACTGTCAAGCTGCTGGATCAGGGCGTTATTCAGGATCCTTCTACCAAGGAGATCGTTTACAACCTCGCCCAGCAGGATATGGTGGCCCTGCGTGTGGTCATGCGCATGGGCTGGGCACTGCCGAACCCTGCCACCCGCCTGAACGCCGACCGCTCCAAAGTCCCGTTCGCGTTCCTGACCGCCGCTGCCGTCGCAGCATAAGGAGGTCCCATGCTCTACTGCACCTATGACCAGTATGCGGCGGCGGGCGGCACGGTGCCGGAAGCCGCCTTCGGTGTGCTGTGCAGCCGTGCTTCCCGCATGATCGATGCCGCCACCTTTGGCCGGGCAGAACACCACGCCGCCGGGTGCGAGGATTGCCGCCAGATGCTGGCGGATGCCTGCGCCCAGATCGTGGACCTGTTTGCCGCACAGGCCGCTGTGGGTGCTGCACCGGGCGCACAGAGCGTCTCCAATGACGGCTATGCTGTGACCTTTGCGGCCAACACAAGCCTGAGCGCCGCCGTGCGTTTTGAAGCCTGGCATGTGCTGGAAGCCGCCCTCGGGGCGGACCCCCACGGCCTGCTGTACAGGGGGATCATGTGAGATGAACACGTCTGTTACCGTGGTGAACCTCATCCACGACCCCAAGGCCGACACTGATACGCCCAAGTGCTGGGTGTTCCCGGCCTGCAGCTGGCGGGAAAAGCTGGACACCTCCGGCACCGGCACCAGCAAGGACCCCGAGCGCACCATCCAAATCCGCATCCCGGCCAGCGTTTGCACCCTGGGCTACCTGCCCTATGTGCAGTGGGCAGCCCTGCCCGCTGCCGAAAAGGCAAAGAACTGGACGCTCAAGCGGGGCTGGAAGGTGGTGCAGGGTGCGGTGCAGAGCCTGACCGCCGAGGAATACGCCCGGCTGGAAAAGACGCACCCCTGCTGCACGGTGGCGGCAGTCTCGGACAACCGGGAGCCCCTGCTGCCGCACTGGCATGTGGAAGGGAGATGACGGCATGGCCACCATCTGGGACAAGAGCCACGGCGGACGCCTGACCATCACAACGCCCATGGGCACCCTGTTCACAGTGCAGCACCGCAGCGGCAAGTGCAAGGCACATATCCGCTGGAACAAGGACGTGGGGGCCAACCTGACCCGGGCCATGGTCACGGGCCGAGGCAAGCTCATGCAGCGCATCATCCGGGACACCCACCCGCTGGTGCCCTTTGACACCGGTATGCTGGACAATTCCGCCCAGCTGGCCACCGACTACGAGACCGGTGAGATCATCTGGTCAACGCCCTATGCAAGACCTCAGTATTATCTGCACCCCCAGGGCGAGGGCCTGCACGGTGACACCGGCCTGCGCGGCAGCTACTGGGCCGAGCGCAGCAAGGACGCCAACAAAGTCTCATGGAACCAGTTCTGGAAAGCAGTGATGAAGGAGGAAACCAGATGACCCCTGCCATTCAGGCCATGCGCGACTGGCTGCGCACCTGCCCGCTGGTGGCCTCCGCACAGGAGGACGGCGTGGCGTTCCGGGTGGGCGGCCTGACCGGCGATGCCGAGGAATACACCATTTTGGACATGCCCGGTGCCCCGGAGCTCAAGCGCTATTTCAGCGGATCCCTCCGGCTGAAAAACTACGTTTTGGCCTCCCACACCATCTACACCCCGGACAACGCCGCCCAGCAGGCGGCAGCGTCCGGCTTCTGGGATGATCTGACCGAGTGGGTGGCCAGCCAGAGCCGGGCAAGAAATTTCCCGCAGCTTGGCAGCGGGCGCACCGTCCGGGAGGTGTCCGTCACCTCCAGCGGCTACATCCTCGAGGCAGAGGGCGGTGCCTGCCGCGCGCAGATCCAGCTGCAGCTTATTTACTATCAACCGAAAGGAGCAACCACATGACCGTTAAAGAAGTGATGACCGGCATCACCCCCAGTGCGGACTATGCCGGCCTGGAAATGGCGGACGACTTCGTGCTGGCATTCAAGACGGCGGACACGCAGAAGAGCGTAGGTGATTACATCGTCTGCCAGGAGTGCATCACCGAACATTCCGCTGCCGTGAACCCCGGCACCCAGGACAAACAGTATATCCGCAAGGGCAACGCCACCGTCAAGACCAGCGCCCAGCGCACCTTTTCCATCTCCGGTGACCGCACCCACGGAGACGCCTGGCAGGATTGGGTGACCAGCCTTGCCGTGATGTTCGGCACCGGCAGCACCGTGATCGTGCCGTATGTCTATTTCTCCATGCTCACCGGCAAGGGTGAAACCGGCAAGGCCTCCGTCATCGTCAACGGCGACGCCTCCAATGGCGCAGGCAATAACGCCGGCATCTCTGTCACCGTCTCCGGTGTGGAGAAGCCCAAGGAGTACACCTACAGCGCCACCTGAGTTTCCCACAAGCATGTCCCCGTCCACCTCCCCGGACGGGGATTTTTTATGCCCTGAACCAGCCAGATCAAGCCGGGGCAGCACCGGCGCAGGGCCCAACGAAAGGAGCTTTTTATGATTCTTCGCAACGTGAAATTCGATTTTAAGGTGACCAAAGGCAAGGACTACAAGCGGTACATCCAGGGCTACAAGGCAGCCATGGCGGCGCTGAACGTGCTGGACAAGGAAGATGACGAGTATCTCATCAAGTTCAACGAGATCCTGGATGACTTCTTTGCGGATCTGCTGGGCGAGGATTACGACCAGCGCCTGGGCATCGACGTGGATGACCTGGAAGATCTGATGCAGCTGCTGGCGGACTTCAACGCTGCCGCTGACCCGGAGGCACTGGAACGCATGGCCGCCCTGCAGCCCATCGACCGGGAAGCCATGAAGGACGCCAAGAGTTCCATCCCGGCACCCATCCCCATGCCCATGAACCGGGAGCAGCGCCGGGCAGCACGCCGGGCCAAGGCATGACCCGCCCGGACTGCTACCTGACCGACAGCCTGCCGCAGGGCTTTGAGACGGACTTCCGGGCGTGGGTCACCTACGACAACATGGCCGCCCGGGCCCACACACCCGAGCAGGAAGCCGCCCTGCAGGACTACGCCCAGCGGGTGCTCATACATGGCCCGCTCACAAAGGACAACCTCGACGCCTTTCTGGACTTTTACCGCTGCGGCGCCGAGGAATCCGAGCGGGAGAAGCGCAGCGCGGAGGCGTTCCGGGAAATGCCCCGGGGCTTTGATTTTGCGGTAGACGGCCCCCTGATCTGGGCGGCCTTTCTGCAGACCTACGGCATCGACCTGCGCACGGCGCAGCTGCACTGGTGGGACTTCATGGCCCTGTTCCGGAGCCTGCCGGACGAGTGCCGCATCTGCAAGATCATCAGCTATCGCACCGAAGATCTGACCGACATGCCCAAGGGAATGCGGGAGCAATACGAGAAGCTGCGCCGGGTGTACGCCCTGCCTGCGGAGGCCGGCGGCACGGCCCGGCGCTATGTGTCCATGGCAGACCGCAAGGCGTCCATTCTTGCCAGGCAGGCCGAATACCAGAAAGAGCATTCCGGGAGGTGATGCACCATCGCACGCGAACATGACGGCGAGGTCGTTTTCGGCGTCGTGACCGATCCCAGCGGGGCCCAGGAGGGCCTTGACCAGGTAGAACAGGCAGCGGAACAGGCGGCCCAGAAAACCGCCTCTTCCGCCGCCAAGGCCGCCGACAGCGTGGTGTCCGAAACGGAAGAAGCGGCCCAAAAGGCCGCCGCTGCCGTCAAGAGCGCTGCCGGGAAGGGCGAGAAGGAAGCCGCCGACGCCGGGGCAAAGGTTCGAAAGACCAGCAAAGAGACCTCCGACAAAGTGGGCACGGACGCCGATTCTGCCGGCCAGAAAACACAGCGCTCCGCCAAGGAAACGAAAGAAAAAGTCGTCTCCCAGTTTACCGCGGGGCAGGTGGCCATCGGCAACATCATCTCCAAGTGCGTGGACAAGGTGGTGGACGCCGGCAAGACCCTGATCTCCACCGGCGTGTCCTACAACGCAGAGATCGAGAAATACAGAACCGCCCTCACCAACCTGCTGGGCGACGCGGAAAAGGCCAACGCTGCTTTGGCTGCCATGCAGGCAGACGCAGCCCGCACGCCCTTTGACACGGCTACGCTGGTCAAGTCCAACGAATACCTCATTTCTGCCGGTGAGAACGCCGAGTACAGCCGCAAGACCATCCTTGCCCTGGGCGACGCGGTGGCAGCCACCGGCGGCGGGTCTGCCGAGCTGGAACGCATGGCCCAGAACCTGCAGCAGGTAGCCAACCAGGGCAAAGCCACCAGCGTGGACATCAAGCAGTTCGCCATGGCGGGCATCAACATCTATCAGGTGCTGGCCGACTACACGGGCAAGTCCGTGCAGGACGTGCAGAGCATGACCATCACCTACGATGTCCTGACCCAGGCGCTGCAGGCCGCTGCCGAAGAAGGTGGCCGCTACTATGACAGCATGGCCACCCAGAGCCAGACGCTCAATGGCCGGTTGTCCACCCTGAAGGACAACGCCACCCAGCTGGCGGGCGTGGTCATGGAAGATCTGACCACTGCCTTTGGCGAGGCGGTAACCAAGTGCAACGATCTGGCCATTGCCTGCAAAGAGGGCTGGCAGACCAACGGCATCGACGGCATGCTGGATGCCGTGCGGCAGACCACCCCGGAACTGTCCATCCTCGTTGGCGTCGTGCAGGGCTGCATCGACAATGCAAACGTCCTGCTGCCGCTGCTGGGCAGCATCGGCGGGGCGTTTGTCACCTATAAGACCACAGCCACCGTGGCAGCCGGAGCACAGGCAGCTTTGAACGCTGTCATGAACGCCAACCCCATCGGCATCGTGGTCACCCTGCTGGGTGCTCTGGCCGGGGCCTTTGGTACGGCCTATGCTTCCAGCGAGACGTTCCGCACCGGCGTGAACTCCGCACTCACAGCCGTGGCCAACACGGCACAAAATGCACTGTCCACGGTCATCGGTTGGCTGGACAGACTGAGCTTCAAGCTCAACAAGGCCCTGAACAAGGACGGCTATTCTACCTTTGACACCTACGAGGGCTGGAAGGCATCCCAGTACAAGAGCACCGTCACCGATGCAGACCGCCAGCGCCGCCAACAGCTGCACGACAGCCGGGTGCAGCAGGCGCAGACGGAGAAAGAGCTGGCCGATCTGACCGGCGGCGGGGTCATCGTCAGCGACATCCCGTCCTCCTCCGGTAGTTCCGGCACCAAGAAAACCAGCAAAAAGGCCACCGAGACGGTCCTGCGCTCCACCACCGACAACTACACCATATACTCCCAGAATGCCCTGGGGCAGGTGGAGACCACGGTGGAAGCGGTCAACGAGCACATCCGGGACAGCACCGGCAAGGAATTTGACCGCTTGACCGAGAAGGTGACCGAATCCGGCAAGGAGATGGTCAACGGCGTCGAGCGGGAATACACCCTGGTAACCACCAAGGTGGACGGCGTGACCCAGAAGGTGACGAAGTCCTACGCCGACATGTCCAAGGTGCTGACCGACACGGCCAAGAAAACGAGCACCAGTTACAAGGACGGGGCCACCGTCACAACCGCCGAGGTGACCAAGATCTATGCCGACGGGTCCCGCCATGTGGAGCAGACCGTCACCGAGGCCGGGGAGCGCATCGGTGCCAGCGGCCGCGAGACCTACGAGAAGATCATCACCTATGTGGACGGCGTGCAGGACAAGGTGGAGGAATCCGCCCAGCAGATCGACACCTCAGTCACTGCCACCCAGAAGCGCATTGACGAGGCCCTGTCCGGGGCCAAGAGCGAGCTGAGCAGCGGCATCTTTGGCATCATCAAGGACGGCATTTCCGCCGTCAAGAACAAGGATTGGGCCGGCATTGCCGAGACGGTGACCAAACTCATCTGGGGCCAGGTGAGCCAGAGCCAGCGTGATACCGTTTCTGCCTGGGCCAAGAAAGCGCTGGCTGCCATCAACGAGGCCTATGCCGGCGGCGGGCTGCAGGGTGCCTTTGGGGCCGTGTCCGGTATCTTTGGCAGCGGCATCAAAAACGGTGCCGGAGCCACCATCCAGGGCATTGGTGAGATTGCCAGCGGGCTGTCCGGCTCCGGCGGCATGGGCAAGCTGGTGGGCGCCGCCGTGTCCGGCATTGGCACCATCGGCAAGGCCGTGGCGGGCCTTGTGGGCAAGGTGGGCGGCCTGATTGCAGCCCACCCGGAGGTATTTGCAATCATCGCACTGGTGGCCGGCATTGCCGGGCTGGGGCTGTTCCTGTGGAAGAAGTATGGCCGCAAAGGCGGCTCTGCCGATGACGGCAGCGCCTCCGACGAGACACCGGCCCTGCCGCACCCGGACAGCAGCGGCTACACCCAGAGCGACACGATCACTGCCGCAGAGCTTACCCGGCGCACGCAGGCGGCCTCCATGGCCAACCAGAGCAGCATAGCTCGCACCCAGAACGGAACCGGTTCCGGGGCAGCGCAGCAGCTCACGGCCAGCTACACGGGCAGCCTGACGGCGGTGTTCAACGTGGACGGCAGAGAAATGGCCCGCACCACCGCGTCTTACATGGACGAGGAACTGGGCTTTCGGAGGTGATGAACCATGGAAGATTTTTATATCAACGACCACGGGGCCAGCGAGTTCGGGGCCCTGCTGCTGTCCAGCTGGTATGTCAGCGGCAGCACTCTCACCCAGAACTACCTCACCAGCTACACAGGCAGCCGGATCACCTTCTGTTCCACCCAGTACGGCCTTCGCTCCATCTCGCTGCCGGTGGACATCTACGGCGCAAGCCCTGCCGACGCAGCGGCCAAGCGCAGCGCCCTGACGGCGGCTTTTCTGGGCGGCACGGTGGAGCTGGCTCTGCCGGACGGCGGCACCTACACGGCTCTGCTGCTGGACAGCGGCAAGGCACAGGAGCAGGACACCGACGGCTGCATCCTCAGCTGCACCTACACGCTGGCAGGCTACCGGCACGGGGCGCTGGAAACGCTGGTGCTTCCTGCGGATGTCCAGACCTTTTTTGCAGCGGGCACCGCCCCGCAGATGGAGTGTCGCATCACAGAGACGGTAACGGAGGCCGGCAGCCACACCGTGCACTACCCCAACGGCGGCAGCTGCGTGCTCAAAGATCTGCAGGCCGGTGACACCGTGTGCGTGGACGGCATCACCCGGCAGGTGCTGTGCAACGGCCAGAACCTGTTTCAGGCCGTCACCGGCATTTCCGGCTGGCCCACCGTCCGTGCCGGAGAAAACAGCCTTGCCCACACCGGGCAGAGCTACGTCGAGTATTCCCCCATTTTTGTGTAAAGGAGGCGTTGCCCGTGCTTGCCATCGTGTCCGCAGACGGTCATCACATCCCGCTGGACTGTGATGATTACTGCATCGTGCACAACTGGAACGGCTGGGAGGATGAGATCAAATTCAGCCTGCCACGGGGCCACCAGCAGGCCCGCCTGCTCACCGAGCGGGTGCGGCTGGTGGAAAAGACCGAAGATCAGACCTATGCACTGTCCAGCATCAACGTGGGGCGCAGCTCCACCGACTACGAGGCCGTGCTGGATCTGGACAGCCTGTGCGGCACCCTGCTGAAGAACTGGAACAACTATGTGTCCACCGGCCTGTTCTCCAAGGGCCCACAGACCATGGCCGACACCCTCCGGCGGGCCATTTCCGGCCTGTCGGACTGGAGCCTGACCGTCCCGGACAAAGCCACCGAGAAGCTGGCCATTGAAAAGTTCACCGGCAACCCGCTGGAGTTGGTGCAGAAAGCGGTGGACGTGTGGAAGAACTACCCTGTGCGGTTCCTCGTGCCCGGCACGACTTCCGCCCGCCAGATGATCATTGTGGACCCCGGCGCCCGGACCCCGAACGGCACCTACTTCACCGACGAGCTGAACCTGACCGAACAGCCCTATTATAAAGGAAAAGCGGAGACCGGCGACAGCTACTATACAGCCCTACTGCTGTACGGCAAAGGCGATATCAGCGTGGAAGCACAGTGCCACAACTACGACAGCCGGGTCATCTGGCACAGCGAGACGGACAGCTCCATCTCGGACAAGTCCGCCCTGAAGATCAAGGCCGACGCCATGGTCAAGGCGGCAGCGTTCCCCAAGTGCTCCTACAGCTGCCAGATCGCCGACCTTGCCCGGCTGGCCCCGGATCAGTATGCGTATCTGTCCTTTGGCCTGTATGACAAGGTAGTGCTCATGGACCGTGACCGGCACACCAACACCACCATGCAGGTGGCCCAGTACACCGTTTATCCCTACCATGCAGAGAAGAACGCCGTGCAGCTCAACAGCGTGGCGGGCACCATCTCTTCCGGCAGCAAATCTTATTCCGGTGACGTGATCGAGTACACTGACCCGGACACTTCGGAGGCATCGAATGCAGATCCTTAAAATTGACTTTCAGTCCCAAAGCGCGCCGCCCGTCGTCCCGGTGATGCAGTCGGACGCGCAGAGCCGGTTCATCGGCATGGCCCTCTACAACGGCGGCACCCCGTACAAGGCCCCGGAAGGTGCGGTGTACACCGTGCAGTACCGGGGCGAGGGGGCCAACAACTTCGGCTGGTATGACCAGATCCTCACCACCAGCGGCAAGCACGCCGCCGTGACTGTGGACGCCGACAACGCCCACATCATCACACTGGAGCTGGCCGAGCAGGCCTTGCGCCGCCCCGGCGACGTACACGTCAACCTGTGTGTGATGGGCCCCGATACCGGCTACGAGCTGCGCACCTTTGACATCATTGTCCGGGTGGGCGGGGCCGCTTACCCGGATGATGTGGCCGTGCAGAGCTATTTCTTCGTCACCGGCGTCTCTTCGTCCTCATGGCTGTCTTATGTGTCTACCTGCCTGGAGGCACAGCAGGCGGCGAAAAAGGCGGTGACGCTTGCGGAAAATTCTGCAACCACTGCCAAGAAGGCAGCTGCGTCTGCATCTGCGGATGCGAAAAACGCACAGGATAACGCCAGCTCCGCCAAAAAAGCAGCGGACCAGATCACGTTCATCGCTAACGGCTGCAAGGGCTACTACAGCACCGCTCAGGACCTGCGTGACGCTTACCCCACAGCGGTCCCTGGTTCCTGGGCGATCGTTGCGGAAAACAGCACCATCTGGGTGTGGAACCCCGCTACCTCGGCCTGGAAAGACTCGTCCGTCAATGTGGACTTTTCTGACTACTACAAAAAGTCCGAGGCGGACGCCAAGTTCGGCACCCCCTACACCCTGCCTGCCGCCACAGCGGACCAGCTGGGCGGCGTGAAGGTGGGCGACTATCTGGACATCGCTGTGGACGGCACCCTGAGCGCAAAGACGCTCAATGACAAGATTGCCGCAGCTGTTGCGGTCAAGTCGGAGGCGAGACTGGTGTGGAGCGGAAAAACAACGATTGGGAGGAAAAAAACTCAGACAATTAACGTTCAGGACGGTGTAGATTACGTTAACCTCCGCATAAACGAAGCTGATTTTAATCTTACCCCTGGTATGACATATGAAACTGGCAGTTTTGGCGCGGGAAGTCTCAAGGTCACAGTATTATTTTCGGCCGACAAAAAACGTCTTGAATGTACCCTTACCAATACGCTGAATACTGTATCGGTTGTATTCACCGGCTACCACTACCCCACCTTGGCAGAGCTGCTGACCGAGACGCAGGCCGCGCAGGCGGACACGGACGCCCTGGCGGTAGATCAGGAGTATCGCGTCGCCCTGCTGGAGCTGGGACTGACCGATGACACCACCACTGACACAAGAACCACATAAGGAGGTAAAAACTATGTTGTATCGTATCTGTAAACGCCTGATCGAGCGCGGACAGACCGCTGGTCTTGCGGACAAGCTGGACGTGTTCTACGCCATTGGCCGCATCACCGATGCCGAGTATAAGGAGCTGATCGAGCTGCTGGAGGACAAGACCGGCAATAAGAACAAGGAGGCTTAAATGAGTAAAACAATCATGGACGTTTCCCGCTGGCAGGGCAACATCGACTGGGACAAGGTCAAGGCCAGCGGCAAAATTGACGGTGTGATGCTGCGGGCCATGGGCAACAGTGCAGACGGCAAGGCAAGCAAGCCGTATCTTGACCCGACCTTTGAGCGCAACTATGCAGAGTGCACTCGGCTTGGCATCCCGGTAGGCGTGTATGGCTATTTCAAGGCCGTCAGCCGAGCAGAAGCTGACAAGGAGCTGGCCCTGCTGAAAAGCGCCCTGATCGGCAAGACGCTGCGCCTGCCGGTGGCTGTGGACGTCGAGGACGCGTTGCCCGCGAAGCTTAGCAAAGAGGTGCTGACCGACCTGACCGCTTACGAGCTGAAAACGGTGCAGGACTGGGGATTTTACTCTATCTTGTACACCTACCTGAGCTATGCAGACAAGCACCTTTACATGACCGGCGCGGCGCTCAAGCCCTATGATGTGTGGCTGGCGGCCTACCGTAGCCAGAAGCCCGCCACGGTATACCCCTATGGGATGTGGCAGCATACCAGCTCAGGCAGCGTTCCGGGCGTTGCAGGCAATGTTGACCTGTCCATTGCCTACAAGGACTATACCAGCATCATTTGCAAGAAGGGCCTGACCCGTCTCCGGGAGGGCAAATGACCGAAAAAGAAGCTCTCCTGTGGGTGCTTGGCATCCTTGGCAGCCTGTGCGCTGCGGTCATCACCATCGACAAGGTGCTGGACATCATCCACAAGTACGTCAAAAATGCACAGGCCCCCGACGATGCGCAGAACAAGCGCCTTGACGACCTTGACCGGCGTGTTGGCGCACTGGAAACCGGCTATACCCAGCACACAGCGGCACTTTCCCGCGATTTGAGCCGCTTTGGAGACATCGACGAAGTGAACCGCCTGACCCTGCAGGCCGTGCGTGCCTTGCTAGAAGCGCAGCTCACCGGAAATAACGTTCAGGCCATGCAGAAAAGCAAGGCCGAAATTGACAACTATTTGACAGAAGGAGTAACGAAACATGGCAGCAATTCTTAATTTCATCCCCGCCCCCGTCGCAATCGTTCTTATTATCGTCGGCTTTGTGGCTTTGGCTGTCGGCGCTATCCGAATGGGCTATAAGCAGCTTGTCAAAGATCTGGCCTATGACCTCGTGTGCAAGGCCGAGGACAGCATCATGGGCAGCGGCCAGGGCGCAAAGAAAAAGAAGCAGGTCTTTGACGCCCTGCGTGCGGCCTGCCCTGCATGGCTGAAGCCTATCATCACGGATGAAGTGCTTGACGCGGTGATTGAAAAGGCCGTAATCCTGATGAAGAAGGCACTGGCAGAAAAGAAGCCTACCATCAACAAGGAGTAAAGCATGATCGAGCTAAGCGTATCTCTCGCATCCAATGGCGTCGTCAAAGTGCCGGGCTATGAGCAGCTGGTGCGCTTTGGCTACACCAAGAACCGGGGCGTGTATCGCCTGCACGTTGATGCAACCGGTGAGTGGGAAGGCCTGACTATCCGGGCTTTCTGGCACGTCCCGGACGGCAAAGACCCGGCATCCTCGCTGGTGGTGGACGGCTCTGTGGACGTGCCCGCCAGCGTGACCGCGCAGCCCGGCAATGGCTGCATCACCTTTGAGGGCAGCGACGGCACCAAGACCGTTACCAGCGCAGACCTGCGGTATCGTGTCAGCGCCAACAGCGGCACGGAGGACGGCAGCATGCCGGAGCCCGGCACCCCTGCCTGGCAGGAGCTGGTGGATGCCGTGCACACCGACGCCACCGCCGCAGAGCAGGCCAAGACCGATGCACAGACCGCCGCGCAGCAGGCAGGAGCAGCCGCACAAAAAGCCGCTGCCAGCGAGAAAGCTGCCGGTGACGCACAGAAAAAGGCCGCTAACAGCTTACAGGAACTGAAAGACGGCATTGCCGCTGGTGACTTCAAAGGCGAGAAAGGCGACCCCGGTCCCATCGGCCCTGTCGGTCCGCAGGGCGTACAGGGCCCAAAAGGCCCCACTGGTGCTACCGGAGCCACTGGCCCGCAGGGTGAAACTGGCCCTCGTGGTGAACAGGGGCCGCAGGGCGAGAAGGGCGAGACCGGTGAGGTGGGCCCTGCTGGCGCACCCGGCAAAGACGCCACCGTGGACGCCACCCTGACCCAGAGCGGCAAGGCAGCTGACGCTAAAGTGACCGGCGATGCGCTGGCGACCAAAGCAGTCATAGATGACACCACAGTCGGCACCGACGCATGGAGCAGCAAGCACATCATTGACACCCTCTGTCCGCCAATCTCTGAGACCGGGAACCCGGCGCAGTGCTACCCTGTGGCGGGATATCCGCTGGGATGCAAGGTGAGTTGGGAGCCGACGCAGGAGGGCAGCGGAACACCCAGCCCCGAAAACATCCGTCCCATTAAGGGCAGGGACAGCGTGAGGGTCGAACGGTGTGGGGAGAACTTGCTGCCGCATATCTTTGACAGAATACCCGACACGGTAACCAAAGACGGCCTTACCATAGTAAAAACGCCAAAAGGGACTATCCATGTATCAGGCGAGAAAACAGAGACTAACTGGACGGATTTATTTAGAATAGTCCTAGCAGAATCTGAACGGGTTGAGATGCCAGCAGGAACGTACTCGTGGGGCAGCGGCGTGAGCCTTACGACAGACAAAGGGAATCTACGCGTGTCACCTTTTACCACCGACACGCCCCGCATTATCACGGGAGCATATGCGGCGGTAAATACAGCGGGAACGTATAACAAAGATTACATTCCAGCACTTGTTGCGGGGAGTGAGAAGCCGACAAAGGTTGAGCCATACACCGGCCAAACCGCCACCCTCACTCTGCCCCGCACCATCTACGGCGGTACGGTGGATGCAGTGACGGGAGAGGGGCAGGAGACGTGGGGCACGGAAACTATAAGCAGAATTGCATCAATAGACGAACTTACTTCTGTGGTGCGGTGCGCAGCCACGTTGTTGCAAAAGTCTGTCACTGCAAAATCTGGCTCAGCTATTAGCAACTGGCTCGGAGAATATGTATCTTATGTAGAAGATAAAGAATCATTTTATACTAATCAGACGCAGATTTATATCAAAATCTCAAAAACGCGGCTTTCGTCTTTCAACGTTGCCGGAGTTAATGCGTATTTATCAGAGCATCCTCTCACCGTATGCTACAAGCTGGCCAGCCCCGTCCCCATCACCGCCACAGGAGCGCAGCCTATCCCCGCCCTCCCCGGCGTGAACACCGTGCTGACCGATGCAGACAGCGTGATGGTGACCGGCAGGGCTGACCCCATCAAACGAATTACTGACCTTGAGGATGCTGTGGCATCAATGACCAACACATAAGGAGGTACATATGGCAATTAAATCCAAAGCCAGACACGATCTGACATTGCGCTCCATCAAGCGGGAAATTGCAGCAGGACGCGATGTTGCGTTCTGGCTGGATAAAGCATACATGCACTACGATAACGGACTGCTGACCGCAGATGACATCGCAGAGGTGGAAGCCCTTGCACAGGCGTACTATGACGCGCTGGATGCCGAGGACAAGGCGAACGCTGAGGAAATCACACCGTAAGGAGGATATCATGGCAAGCACTACATACCGCCATCTCGGTGACGTCACCGGGATGTTCGCCGCACAAGAACAATTTCGTGACATCACGAAACTGGTGACAAAACGTCACCAGTTTGCCGTGCTTGGCAATATGGTGCGCAACGCGGGACAGCTGCCGCAGCCCTTCTGGCTCGGTGCTGCCTGTGGCGGCGGCTCGTGTAGTGCTGCCCGCTGCGCTGCAAGGACTTGACCGACAGAGGATGATCGCCGCCATCAAAAGCGCACCGCTTGGGAGGGTAGACCGTAAGATAGCCTTACTGCGGTACGTTGAGCGGCTTCCACTGCCGGACATTGCGGCACAGACCCATTACAGCCGGACGGCGGTAGGCTACCGGCTGAAAGGCATTGAAAAAATGCTGAATGTGTGATATACTGTTTATACCGTCCGAAGTAGAGTACACACACTTCGGAGAAATGTGTACAGAGAGCCAGCGGAAGAACGTTTACCCGCTGGCTTTTCTTTTTGCACGATTTGTGGTATAATATACCAAATAGAACCCGCCGAGCCTCTTAACAATGCGTATCATGGCGGGTCATTCAAGAGCCAACTCCGTGCTCAACGGAGAATTAAAAAAGCAGTCGCCAGATTCGGCGCTGAACAGTCTCCCGCCCGCCTACTTGCAGTGCGTACCATGTGGGAGACGCAGAAATCTCCCGATGCTCCAAACGGAACACCGGGGGATTTTTTACTTTTTCTTCAATTCCTCAAGCCTGCTGGAAAGTTCTTCTTCCCAGCCTTCGTGCTCTTTGAGGTATGGGGCATAGATCAGTGCTTCGGCCTCTTTGCGGGCCGCAGTGGCTTTTTCGATCGTGTCATAGCTTCCGAGATGATATTGCTTGCGTTGGAAATTGATATATGCACGCCATCGACCGTGGCAGTCTTTACACACACCATTTGCGCCAGAAGTGGAATTTTTATTGATATGGCCTCCAACCGCCCTTGTGCGAATCGACATAAGGGAAGAGCCACCCGCGTAAACCGTACTGTGAATTGCCCCGTTTTTTTCTCCGATGTCCCTGTTGCAATCTGCGCAATGCTGGATTCGAGAAAGCCTTGTGATCTTTACGGTGGTTTCCTTCCCACATTTCGGGCAAATAGCACGGCACAGAAAGCAACCTGACCTCTTTTCGGGCAAAACTTCCAATACTTTCCATCCGTTAATGACGTGTCCCTCTTTTTCCTTTGCCTTTTTCAGTCTTGCGCTTGTCAGGCCTAGCTTTTGCCCTCGATTCGCGCAAGACAGACAGCTGCGGCTTTTGCCAAGACGCAGGGAGCTGTCATACACGTCTTTTACCACTCCGCACTCACACTGGCATGTGTAGTAGTGCGGCTTTTCAGACGGCGCAAGTACCGTCCACTTTCCAAAATGCTTTCCAGTCAAATCTTCTGCCATAGCATTTTCCTCAGATCAGGCCGTAGTGCTCGGCCAGAAGGAAACGGACGTATTCCGGGCACTCCCTCTCGCCCAGGCACCAGCCCTGCACCGTGCGGCGCGGGATGCCCGCATCCTTTGCAAAGGCGGTCTGGCTGATGCCGGATGCCACCACCATCTCCCGCACGCTCATGCGGGAGACGTCCCAGAGATGAGACAAGCGGACGGTCTCGGCGTCCAGATCGGCGCAGCCATCGGAATCGTCCGGGATGCTGAGGGTGACGTTACCGAGAAAAACTTCTTTCGGCTGCTTGGCAGCCATGTCAAAAAGTTCTGCTTTGCTATACATGGTTGACTTCCTTTCTTTCGCATGATAATATGTTCGTGTACCTCCATGGTACGTCTTTCACAAAAGCCCCGTCAAGTGTTCGCTGCACTTGACGGGGCTTTTTTATTTAGCACATTTGACCGAGGAGCTTAATTTCAAAGTCATCCGGGGTCATGCTGTTGCAGTATTCAAGCGCAAGATGGTTGCGTAGGAACTGCTCTGCCTGCTCGGCATTTGCGCCTACCTGACGGTGCTCCTCGCTTGCAAACTTTTTGCAGGACACGCTGAAAGCAAAAACGTGGTCATTGTTTTTAGGATCCTTGAACGCTTTTTCTGCGATTGCAGCATCGCTTTCGTCAAAAAGACTAAATGCGGTAAGCGCGTCCTTCACTTCGTTATACGCGATCATGCGGCGGGCTATCAGGCTCTGCGCTTTCTTGACACGTTCCGGGTCGCCACATCCCAGCAGATAAGAGTAGTGGTCATTCAACTTGTTCTCCAGATACTCAAAAGCAGCCTCCATGCGTTCAACTTCAAAATTCGTCATAATAAAAAACCTCCATGTTGTTGTGTGTTGGTGTCTTTCACTGTCTTTATTATACGCTCATTGAGCGCAAAAGTCAAGCCTATTTGTAAAATTTTGTGCTCAATGAGCACTTTCTTTCTTTTGGCAAAATAGAGCATTTTTGTCCTTCGTTGGTCGCTCGTTGCCTCTCCCGCCGGGCGGCTCTGCTACACTGGGCGCAAAGGAGGCAAGCGCCAATGTGGATCAAGTTCAGCCCCAACCCCCACGGGGGCAGCGTCGGAGACTGTGCTGTGCGTGCGGTAGCTGCGGCCACTGGGCAGAGCTGGGAGCAGGCCTACATTGGATTGGCGCTGACCGGCTTTGCTCTCGGCGATATGCCCAGCGCCAACCGCACATGGGGCGCGTACCTCCAGAAGCACGGATTCAAGCGTCGTCTTGTCGAGGCGGACTGCACCACCTGTTACACGGTGGCAGATTTTGCCCGGGAGTACCCGAACGGCGTGTATGTACTGGGCTGCTCCGGCCACGTTCTGGCCGTGGTCAACGGCGACTGGCTGGACAGCTGGGACAGCGGCGCAGAATGCCCGATCTACTACTGGTACAAGGAGGACTAAGCAATGCCGATCTATAACGGATACCCACAAGTGTATTACCCGCAACAGCCGCAAGGGCAACTTGAACAGCTCAGGGCAGCACAGTACCAGCCTCAGCCTGTCATGATGCCGACAATGCAGGGGCAGGCCGCACCGGCTGACAGCGGCTTTATCTGGGTACAGGGTGAAGCGGCTGCCCGTGGCTATCTTGTCGCCAACGGGAGCCGGGTGCTTTTGCTGGATGCCGATTCCGATACCTTTTACATCAAAGAAGTGGGACAGGACGGCAGGCCGTTCCCTCTCCGCATCTACGACTACAAAGAACGCACCAGCGGCCCCAAAGCGTCGATTGCGGCAACGCAAGCCGCAGGCGGGGAGTATGTCACCCGCAAGGAGTTTGACGCGCTGGCGGCAAAGCTGGCGGCGTTGGAGAAGCAGGAAGCACCAGAGCCGGAAAAGGAGAGCTAAACGATGAGCAGCAGCTTGTATAACTCGATGGGCCGACAGACCCAGAACCCCATTGGCGGGCAGTTCCAGCAGTTTATGGGCCAGATGCAGGGAAAGAACCCGCAGGAGATGATAAACCAGATGCTCACCTCCGGGCAGCTCTCACAACAGCAGCTCAACGCCATTCAGCAGCGGGCACAGCAGATCGCGCCGATGCTCAACGGCATGAAAAATATGTTTGGATTCTAAAATGCGGCCGCATTTAGAATAAATTTCAAAATCTAACGTAAAGGAGTAAAACTATGTCTCTTTCTTCTGATAGCACGGTTCTGACCATGCCGGTACAGCCCGCCAATGGCTACAGCAACGGCTTCAACGGCTGGGGCGGCGACTGGATGGGCTGGATCGTCCTCTTCCTGATTTTCGGCATGTTCGGCTGGGGCGGCATGGGCGGCTTTGGCTGGGGCGGCGGCATGGGCGGCGCTTCGCCTTATATGACCAGCGCTGTCACACAGGCAGACCTGCAGCGCGGCTTCGACAACCAGAGCGTCATGAACAAGCTGAACGGGCTGGAAAGCGGCCTGTGCGATGGCTTCTATGCCATGAACACCGGGATGCTTCAGGGCTTCAACGGCGTGCAGCAGGGCCTGAACGGCGTCACCAACGCCATGCAGCAGGGCTTCAACAGCACCAACGTTGCGCTGATGCAGGGTCAGAATGCTCTGGCTACACAGCTGGCAGACTGCTGCTGCAAGACCCAGACCGCGATCCAGGGAGTCAACTACAATCTGGCCACGCAGGAGTGCGACACCCGGAACCAGATGCAGCAGGGCTTCTGCGCAACGCAGAACACCATGAACAACAACACCCGGGACATCATCGAGAATCAGAACAGCAACACCCGCGCGGTGCTCGACTTCCTGACCAATGATAAGATCGCCACCCTGCAGAGCGAGAACAACGAGCTGCGCCGGGCTGCTTCTCAGGATCGCCAGAGCGCGTTCCTGACCACCGCGATGAACGCGCAGACCAACCAGATCATCGGGACTCTGCAGCAGAAAGCTCCCGTGCCTGCCTATCAGGTGCCTAACCCCAACGCCATTTACTATGGCTGTGGGACCGGCTGCGGCAGCTGCGCATAACCGAATCACGGCAACTTTTTCCAAAATGGAAAATGTTCAGCCCCTGAGCTGATTTTGCAAACCAGAGCGCCGGGGCAAAAGCCCCGGCGTTTTTATTATGAAAGGAGCATTTGAATGACCTTAGCAGAGCTGAAACAGCAGTTTGTAGATTATCTGTACAGCATGGATAAGAACAAAATGAGCATGATGGAATTGAACACCTATGTTTTTATTTTGAAAACCCTGCTTGATACGGAAAAAGCAGATCCATCCAATTCTTGGATGGATATCTTAAAAACCGTTTATGCAGTAAATGCGCCTGTTTGTGCAGAAAAGGAGGTTTCGGATAATGGCTGAATTTAGCAACTCTAACACCGTTAGCGTGGCGGCGGGTGAAAACCTTCCCCTGACCGAGACCGCAGTGAAAGCCCCTGCCTGCATCATGCACCGTGAGGGCAGCGGCCTCGTGACCCTGCGCGGTCTGACCAATCAGTGCAGGGCCCGCTTCAAGGTAATCTTTGGCGGAAATATCGCCATTCCAACCGGCGGCACTGTGGGGCCCGTTTCCGTGGCGCTGGCTGTCGGCGGTGAGTCGCTGACCAGTGCGACTGCCATTGTCACCCCGGCGGCAGTCGAAAATTACTTCAACGTTTTCGTGGCCGCGTTCATCGAGGTGCCGCGCGGCTGCTGCGTGACCGTGGCGGTTAAAAATACCAGTACGCAGGCAGTCAGCATTGCAAACAGCAATCTGATCGTTGAGCGGGTAGCATAAGAAAGGAGATAAAGCCATGCTGGATAAACTGAATCACCTGAAGGATGAGATGTGCGACGAGCTCATGGAACTGACCGACAAAAAGAACCGTTCCCCGGGTGATGTTGAGATGATCGGCGAGATTGTGGATATCATTTTGGACATCCACCGCATCGAGGATTACTGTGAGGGCGGCGAGTACAGTCGTGCGGGCGAGTGGGCTGCTGACATGCGCGGGACTTTCGGCCACGATGCCGGAAACGGTTACAACCGGGGCAACAGCTATGACAACCGAGGCCGTCACTATGTTCGTGGGCATTACTCCCGCACGGATGGCCGTGAGCGCATGATCTCTGATATCGAGGACATGATGCAGGAGGCCACCGGCGCAGAGCGCGATGCATACAAGCGGGCCGCTGACATCTTGCGCAACGCATAAGAAAGGGGGCGGCAGGCATGGACATTGACGAGATCAACACCCACATTCACAAGCTGAAATGTGGTTCAACGGACTGGCAGAGCGTGGAAAAGCTTGCCGCCCTCTGCACTGTGCGGGACGAGCTGGAAGAAAAGCAGGCACGTGAAACGCAGACCCAGGCATTGCCGCCCACGGATTACCGGGCGGCGTACTCCACGGCAACGGAACCGCAAAGCGACTTTGTGGCGGCTGCCAGCTCTGTTCCTTTCGGCGGTCTGATGCAGGTGCTCGACGAACACATGAAGGCAATAAAGCTGGCGTACCCGAAAGAGTATGAGCTAGTGATGCGGAAGATAAGCGACTTGTAAAAAGACATAGAATGTGCTATTTTTACATAGCCTTCAACGTTGGGACACGAGACGCATAGTCTAACAATAAGTTAACAAGTCAATAACAATTTACGATAATGCGTCAAATAAACTTGATTTGTAATCAGTGGGTTGCAGGTTCAACTCCTGTCACCAGCTCCAAGAAAAACCGCTCGGGAACATTGATTTCCGGGCGGTTTTTCCATGGGGCGAGTTTGTTGGAGAGATTGGTGCAGAAATTGCGATAAAATCTGTTGCAGATGGTTGACAAACTGCTTTGCGCGTGGTAATATATACAGGCAGTCCGCGCAGCGGGCACAAAAGAATATGGGCGTGTTCCCGAGTGGCCAATGGGGACAGACTGTAAATCTGCTGCTTTCAGCTTCGGTGGTTCGAATCCACCCGCGCCCACCAAAAAAGTTCAACGTATGAAAGTGCGTTGAACTTTTTGTTTTGCACAATTTTCCGGCGGACACAGCGGGTGGATGAGAACAGCTGCGGCGCTGTCGCCAAAGACAGCGCAAAAACAGCCCTGCGGGCTGTTTTTAGCAGCGCGGCTTGCGTAATCCACCCGCGCCCATGAAAAAACTGCTAGTGTAGAGATACACTGGCAGTTTTCTTTTGTATAAGCGTCAGACTCACAATGGCGGGTGGATTCGCGGCTGAGGCTATATTCTTTGCCTGTCGTTTTTTCATCCTTTCTTTTTATTTTGTTTGTTGACATTGTACTGCAAAAGTGCTACATTGTATTCAGAAGGAGTGTGATACTATGGCACAAACCACCGTAAGCATCCGAATGGATAACGATTTGAAAAACAGTTTTGACCACATCTGCAATGAGCTTGGGATGTCCATGTCCACTGCCGTCACCATGCTGGCCAAAAAGATGACTCGTGAGCAGCGTCTGCCTTTTGAACTTTCGGTAGACCCTTTCTACTCTGAGCAGAATCAAGCCCGGCTGCGCAAGTCCATTGCCGAGATGGAAGCCACCGGCGGCACTATCCACGAGGTCAACCTTAATGATTAAGGCATGGACGGAGGAAGCATGGGAAGATTTTGAGTACTGGACGACACAGGACCGCAAGGTGCTCAAACGTATCTTGCAGCTTCTGAAAGACATCGACCGCAACGGCTATGAAGGCATCGGTAAGACTGAACGTCTCAGCGGCGATCTGTCCAGCTACTGGAGCCGCCGGATCGATGACGCGAATCGCATCGTCTACCGCATCGACGGAGAGGTGCTCAAAATCGTCCAGTGCGGCTCCCATTACAGAGACAAATAAGTGCACCAGCAGCCCCACCCGGGGCTGCTTTTTGTTTTGCCCTGCGGCAACCGGTTCGGGAGACCGCTCTGCCAGCTGGGCGAATATGGCACGAAAAAAGCGTCCCTGCCCGGATGGGCAAAGACGCTTGAGGGATTTGGTTGTTACTGTCCTATCTCTTCGTAGACAGGACACCTGAGATGGATTTCAGGTGCTTCATCCCAGCCGCGCAGCGGCTGTTTTCACAGAGTAGAAGCTCTTGAAAAAATTACTTGACGTACTCGACAGTGTACTCGAAGCCGTACTCTTCCTGCAGCTTCTTGACGGCAGGCTCGCAGTCCTCGATGAAGGTGGGGGCGTAGACGGAAGCACCGTTGTGGGTCTTCTTGTAGTCCTCGACGATCTGCTGCAGCTTTGCCCAGCCCTCGTTGGCCTTGGCGTTATCGACGCTGTCGGGGAAGTTGATGATAAATTCGCGGTGAGAAGGGATACGAGCTTTCATAGTAGGTTTCTCCTTATGAAAAATATGGATTCAAATTTATACAGAAACAGGAAAATGCCCTGAATCTTACAGTTGGTAGACTGCCCGGGCGTTCTGGGCGGTCTGACGGAAGACTTCTTCCGGGGAGAGGCCCTTGACGCTGGCGATGTACTCGCCGACGTAGCGGATGAGGGAGCTGTCGCAGCGGGTGCCCCGCACCGGCTCGGGGGCCATGTAGGGACAGTCCGTTTCGAGGACGATGCGCTCCAGCGGCAGGGCGGAGATGGCTTTTGCGGCCCGCTTCGCCCCCTTGAAGGTGCAGGCACCGCCGAAGCCAAAGTACAGGCCCTGCGCAGCCAGCCATACGGCGTCCTCCGCAGAGCCGGAATAGCAGTGGACGATGCCCTTGGGCCGGTATTTTTTCAGCAGGGCGTAGACGTCGGCGTGGGCGCTGCGGTCGTGGACGATGATGGGCTTGTCCAGCTCGAGGGCCAGCCGCAGCTCGGCCTCGAAGAGGGCCAGCTGGGCGTCTTTCGGGACGGGCCAGTGATAGTCCAGCCCGCACTCGCCTACGGCCACCACCTTCGGGTCGTCGTAATAGGGCGCAAGGGCCTTCATCTCAGCGGCCCAGTCGCCGCCAAAGACGGAGACCGTCGGGGCAGGCCCCTCCGCGCCGCAGTCCTCGGGGGCCAGCAGACTCTCGGGGTGGATGCCGATGGCGGCGTACACCCACGGATAGCGGTGGGCCAGCTCCATCACCCGGGGGGCGTCCCCGGAGTGGGTGGCCTGCTCGCAGACGCCCACGACGCCCTTTTCGGGCAGGCTGTCCAGCAGGGCGAAGCGGTCGGCGTCGAAGGCGCGGGCGCTGTAGTGGGCGTGGGTGTCGAAGATGGGGCCGGTCATGGAGCCTCCTTCTTGGCGGGGGCCTTGTTCACCAGCCAGATGCCGACGCAGACAAAGACCAGCGCGGCCAGATACTGCCAGCGGAACAGCGGCTCGCCGTTGAGCACGGCGCTCAGCAGTACGTTGACCACCGGGTTCACGAAGCCGAAGATGGCGATGCGGCTGACGGGGTTGTTCTTCATCAGCAAGGCCCAGAGCAGATAGCCTGCGCCGCAGATGAAGGCTAGATACAGCAGCACCAGCACCCCCAGCGGGGTCACACTGCCCAGACGCCCGCCGAGGGCCGTGCCCAGCACAAAGAGCGCTGCGCCGCCCACGAAGAGGTTCAGGAAGCAGACCGCGAAGCTGTCCGCCTTTTTGGTGACGGACTTGTTCCACGGGCCGGACAGGGTGAAGACGACGGTGGCCAGCAGCATACAGAAGACGCCCCAGCCGCTGCCGCCGCCGTGGTTGCCCAGCGTGCCGATGAGGACGCCTGCGAAGCCGACGGCGCAGCCCAGTGTCTTTGCGGGGGTCATCCGGTCAGCATTGCCGTAGAGGAAGTGAGCGAAGATGACGCCCAGAAAGCTCTGGGTGCTGTTCAGGATGCCGCCGAAAGCGCCGGTGAGCATCGCTACGGCGATGTAGTAGAAGGCGTACTGGAGGGTGGTCTGCCACAGGCCCAGCGCACAGCACTCGGCAAAGACCCGGCCCTTGGGGAGGGTGGGTGCCCGGTTCTGGAGCAGGGTGCTGCCCAGCAGAACGAGAAGGCTGCCCAGCATGAACCGCACACCGGCGAAGCAGAAGATGGAGGCCGTGTTGCTGGGGTCGATGGCAAAGAGACGGTAGCCCATCTTGATGAAGGGGAATGCGCAGCCCCACAGCACGTTGCAGAAGATGGCCAGCAGCACCGCAAACACCGGCGTGCCGAAGATCTGATCGAGCCGCTGGGCGCGGGTCAGGGATGTGTTCCCCATGGCTCAGTGGATGCGGGCACCCACGGGGGTGTCGTCGCTGTAGAAGGGGATGGAGCAGCCGCCGTCGGCGGTGTCGGCGGCAAAGATCATGCCCTCGCTGACGTACTTGCCCTTCATCATCGGGCGGGGGGCGAGGTTGCAGACGATGCCGAGCTTCTTGCCGATGAGGTCCTCCGGCTTGAACCACTTGGCGATGCCGGACAGGATGCAGCGCTCCCGCTCGCCATCAAAGACGGTCAGGTGGAGCAGCTTCTTGCTCTCCTTCAGGTTCTCGCAGGCGCGGACCTCGGCCACGCGCAGCTCCACCTTGCAGAAGTCGTCGTAGGAGATCTCGGCCTCGTGGGTGAAGTCCACGCTGCTCTCCTCTGCGGGGGCAGCGGCCTTCTTCTCGGCCTCCTCCTTGGCCTTTTTGGCGGCCTCGGCAGCGGCTTTCCGCTTCTCGTCCTCTTCCTTCAGGTGGGCGATCTCCTTTGCCACGTCGATGCGGGGGAACAGGGCCTCGCCCTTGTGGACGGTGTAGCTCTCCTGTGCGCCGTAGACGGCCTTGGTCAGGTCGATGTCGGCCGCAGTCAGACCCAGCTGCTCCATCATCTTGGGGGCGGTGGAGGGCAGGTAAGCGTTCAGCAGGATGCCGGCCACGCGCAGAGCCTCGCACAGGTGGTACAGCACGCTCTCAAGGCGCGCCCTGTTGGCCTCATCCTTGGCCAGAGCCCAGGGGGCCGTCTCGTCGATATACTTGTTGGCGCGCTGGATGACGGCGAAGATCTCCATCAGAGCCTGCGGGATGGTCAGGTTGTCCATGTCTGCCGTGACCTTGCCCAGCAGTTCGCTGGTCATGGTCTCCAGCTCGGTGTCGATGGCCTCGGTGCCGGCCACTTTGTGGACAGTGCCGCCGAAGTACTTCTCACACATGGCGACGGTGCGGCTCAGCAGGTTGCCAAGGTCGTTTGCAAGGTCGCTGTTGATGCGGTTGATGAGGGCTTCGTTGGTGAATGTGCCGTCGTTGCCGAAGGGGATCTCACGCAGCAGGAAGTAGCGGATGGCGTCCACGCCGTAGCGGTCGCAGAGGATGACGGGGTCAACGACATTGCCCACGGACTTGGACATCTTGCCGCCGTTCATCAGCAGC
>OGKF01000176.1_pt1 | contig 38585 bp, 71 predicted proteins | sample 1572391 | NCBI WGS metagenome assembly OGKF01 (sample SAMEA2582095, study PRJEB24529) | metagenome | biome: Human gut stool | place: China | collected 2011
TGGCTGGCGACGCTGGACGGGCGCACCCGCCACAGTCACGCTATGCTGGACGGCGAAAAGGTCGAGACAGACGAAAAATTTTCCAATGGGTGCCGCTTTCCCGGTGACCCACAGGGTAGGCCGGAGGAGATATATAATTGCCGCTGCACGCTGATTGCGTCATTTCCTGACGTAAATGCCAGTAAAGCCCAAAGACGGGCCAGAAATTCGGAGACAGGCGAAAATAAGGTCATATCAGACATGACATACCAAGAGTGGATGAGGTGGAAGCGTGGAAGTTAGTTTTACTGATAACTCAAAAGAAGTCATTTCCGCCTTTGAAGAATCCTGTTTGAAAGCGCTGGCAAAGTGCGGATTGACAGCGGAGGGATATGCAAAGAAGCTTTGCCCGGTTGATACGGGAAATCTCCGTAATAGCATTTCGCATAAGGTGGATACCGATGAACCAGTGGCATATATCGGAACTAACATAGAATATGCCCCTTATGTGGAGTTGGGGACTGGTATTTACACTTCTGGAGGACGTCCCATTCCATGGGTGTATCAAGACGATAAAGGGAAATGGCATTATACCAGAGGAAACCCAGCGCAGCCGTTTCTCAAGCCTGCCGTTGCAGACCACAAGCAAACGTATAGAAATATTATAGAGGATGAGATGAAAAATGGATGAGTTGATAACACCAGAAAAAATCAAGTCAATTGAATCTGTGATTGCAAAAGGCGATCGTGTGGAGCTGATACCCGTCAAGGACGGCGTGAAGGTTGTGCGGGTGCGGCGGGATGAAGTGAAAGAACGATAGGAGATGTGATAAAATGTCAATGATGGCTTCTGGAAGTTTTATTGGCATGGGAGATTTAGAACAACAGCTTCAGTTTTCAAAATTTATTGATGGGCAATATTGCTCTGTACCGTCTGGATCGCTTTGCAATACGCTATGTATGCCTGATGAAGAAAAATCGAAATCCGGCTATAAAAGCGAGGAAATAAAACTGCTCGAAGAAAAAATACGAAAACTGGAAAAAGACGAAACGGTAAGCAAATACTATATAGAAAAAATGAAATGTGCTATTTCCGGTATAAAGAGCATGGATATTAATAAGGTTTTTGCCTCTTTGATTCTTGCCTTGCTTGATGGAAACGAAAACCGCCCCGGTTAGGGGGCGGATGGCCTTGTACCATTAGTTTTTGCTCATCCAGTTATTTACAACGTAAGCAAGGCCGCGTCTCAGCATATGCAAAAGTTCTTTTTCGTAAAAAATTACTGTTTTATCATCTTCGTAAATGTTAAACTGAGAAACCTCAACCATTTTCTTGCCGTTTTTCGTATACATCCTAACAATTTCATTGTATGTATCAGGAGCCTTTACAGATGAAATAACCATACCAGTTTGCAGTTTCATTTTCTTTCCCTCCCGGCCTATGGCCTGTCGTTGTTTCTTTTCCTTACTGTGATTATAGTATACCATGAGTTAACTCATAAATCAATAGTGAGATTATACAAAGTTAACTCATACTATTTGTGCAATTTGTGAGTTTACTCATATCTTATAAAATGGTATACTTTACTCGGAGGTGGTGTGTATGCCATACAAGGGAACCGAGGCGGAGAAAAAGGCTGTCAGAGAGTACCAAAAGCGGCAGGACAACATAATGATACGGCCAAGCAAAGAAGAAGGAACAAGAATAAGGAAAGCTGCCGCAGATGCGGGGAAAAGCGTTCAGGCGTTTATTCTTGACGTTCTGCGAGAGCGCATTGAAAGGGGAGGCATATGAATTTCTGCGAAAAACAGCCTTTCATTATTAGACCGAAGCCTGTTACACAGGAATATTTGAACGACATTTTCGTCTACAAGGAAACGCCTGACGGCGGCATGGTTGGGTATTTCCCGCATAGAATAAAGAAAGATACCCAACCAGCAAAAATAAATAGCGTTTGGCGCAAATAAGTGTTTTTGCGTAACAACCGAGCGTGGTTATTCATCCAGAAATGGGTGGGTGGCCACGCTTTTTTTGTTTGGTAAAACCCGCGAAGCACAGCGGTTTTTATACAACTATCGTCCCCGAGGAACCGGGGCCAAAGGAAAGGAAGATAGAAATGGCACTTACACGAAAAATGTTGAAAGCTATGGGTATCGAGGATGATAAGATCGATCAGATTATCGAAGCACATAGCGAAACAGTCGATGGCCTAAAGACTGACTTGAAAAAGTATGAGGAAGACGCAAAAGTCCTGCCTGATATCCGAAAGCAACTGGAAAAAGCGCAGGCTGACCTTGAAGCTGGAAAGAAAGACAGCTATAAAGTCAAATATGACGCTCTCAAAGAGGATTTTGAAAAATTCAAAAACGAACAGACACAAAAAGAAAATCACGAAGCAAAGGAATCTGCTTACCGTGGAATTTTGAAAAACGCCGGGATTAGTGAAAAACGCATTGATGCAATTTTGAAAGTATCTGATATTGATAGTTTGGAAATCGAAGATGGAAAAATTAAAGATGCCGAAAAATTGACGGAAAACGCAAAAAAAGAATGGGCAGATTTTGTTGTTGTTGAAACGACAAATGGAGTGAAAACCCCTAATCCTCCGGCAAACAATCCAAGCCCCGCAGAGCCTAAAAATCTTGCAGATGCCTTGCGGGTTAAATACGAGAAAGGATAAATAAATTATGCCTATTACTCTTGCAGAAGCTAAGGTCGGTATGGCCGACAAAGTTGACCAGCAGGTCATTGATATGTTTCGTCGCAGCTCGTTGCTGCTGGATCGTTTGACATTTGACAACTGTATCTCTCCGGGGACTGGTGGTTCTACCCTGTCTTATGGGTATATTCAGCTGAAAACTCCCAGCACGGCGGCAGTACGTACCATTAACAGCGAATACACTGCTGGCGAAGCGAAACGCGAAAAGAAAACTACAAATGCAATCATTATGGGTGGCTCATTCCAGATTGACCGTGTGCTACAGAACACGAGCGGCGCAATTGATGAGCTGGCATTCCAGGCGGAGCAGAAAATCAAAGCGACGGCGAATTATTTCCATAATCTTGTAATCAACGGCACTTCGGCGTCTTCCGGCGCTGGGTTTATTCCGAACACGTTTGACGGCCTTAAGAAACTGTTGGCTGGTACGTCCAATGAAATTACCAGCGCCGTAAGCCTTACAAACGCCGCTGAACTGGATGCAAACTGCAATGCTTTTCTGGATGAGTTGGATGGGTTCCTTACGGCGCTGGATGGCACGCCGTCAATGCTGTTGATGAACTCCAAAATGCTTACCAGAGTGCGTGGATGTGCGCGCCGCGCTGGGTATTATGATCGTACCAAAGATGATTTTGGCCGATATGTAGAAACATACAACGGCATTCCCTTGATGGATGCAGGAAAATACTATAACGGCTCGGCGACTGTTGATGTTGTGGCGGATACTGCGGCCAGTTCATCTGCTGCCGGCACTTCCGAGATTTATGCCGTGTCGCTTGGCCTTGATGGTTTCCACGGTATTTCTCCTACGGGAACCAGTGTAATCCAGTCTTATATGCCTGACTTGATGTCCCCGGGGGCGGTCAAAACTGGCGAAGTTGAACTTGTGGCTGGCGTTGCACTGAAAAACACTCTTAAAGCGGCGGTACTTAAGGGGATTGCTACATCGCCTAAAACCGGAGCTTAAGCATAAGACAGGGAGGCAGCGTAATGCTTGAGGAAGTTCTTAGGCACATAAACAATTGGTTTTTAGTGCCAAATGGAATACATGAGAATGTTTATACCATTGAGAACGGCGGCATTACGCTGCCGTTTCTTGTTGATAAACAATATTTTAGGATTATCGGTAGCGTATTTAATGACGGATTGTATAAATACGGAAACGAATTAACGCTTGTCGATGAAACTTTTGACGGAGCTGTTTGGGCGCTTGCAGTGCCAAACTCGATTATAACGGTTTCAGAAGAGATCATTGCATGGAAAACAAAAAATGGAGTTTCGGGGCCGTATGTTTCCGAAAGTTTTGGTGGATATTCTTACACAAAAGCCACAAACAACAATGGAAATGCTATCGGATGGCAAGATGCGTTTAAATCGCAATTGGATGCATACCGAAAAGTGGGAAATTTTGACGCTGTGCAGCCCACTAAAATCAATACTCCGATATATAAACGCCCGTTTGACCCTGATTATCCGTGGAGGTAATTATGAGTTTGTTAGATGATTTTGCTATTCCATGTGTAATTATGGAAAAAACGCGTATTCCGGATGGAGAAGGCGGTTATATTTTGCAATGGTCGGAAGGCGCAGTTTTTATTAACCATCAAGCTTTGGACACGAGCATGGAAGCACGACGCGCCGAAAAAGAGGGCGTAACAAGTTTGTATTTGGCGTTGGTGCAAAAGACAGTGCCTATTGAGTATAACGATTACTTTAAAGACAAAGCAACAGGGTTTACATATCGTGTTACTTCAAACCCGGAAGAAAAGAAATCACCTGGTTCTGCATCGTTTGATCTTAAATGTTTTACAGCAGAACGAAAGGAGTTGCCGCAATGACAAAAGCAGCGGCATTGCAAAGTTTTTTTACACAGTTTTTACCAGCGTATGCTGCATCCGCAGTTCCCTCCGATGTTGTTTTTCCGTATTTAACATACGAGCTCGTCACTGACGCTTGGGAAGGCGGAGAGGTAAGTTTGACTGTTAATTTGTGGTATTATACAACAAGCGAAAAAACGCCAAACGATAAAGCACAGGAAGTGTCTAATGCACTTGGAACTGGCGGAAAAGTGATTACATGCGATGGCGGTTATATTTGGTTAAAACGCGGTTCTCCATGGTGTCAATCACTAAAAGATGAGACGGATGCAAATATCAAGCGGCGGTACTTGAATGTAACCGCAGAATATTTAACAGCAAATTAAATATATTCCCCCGCTCTAAGTGTTGAGTGGGAAGGGCTAAACGTTGCCACCTGTTCAAAATTTTGAATGGGTGGCATTTGTTTTTTGAAAGGAGAAATACAATGGGAAAATTTACAGTAATTCCTCAGAGTACATTTGAAGAAATGCAACTTGATGCGGGTGTTGTGCTTAAAAAATTTACACCAGCGACTCCCACAGCGCCAGAAGATGCAGATATTGTATGCGCAACAACAGGCGGTATAAATGTTTCGTGCGTACCGACGTATTCTGACATGGGCGAGGATGTTGATAACTGCCCCGTGAATATGAAAGAGCTGAAACATCTGGATAGCTGGGAATGCAAGATGTCTTTTACATCGCTTGGAACATCGCCGGAATCTATCCGATTGGCGTTGGGCGCAGCGGATATTGGTAGCCCAGATTCGACGAAAATCACGCCGAGACGTGACCTGAAGCAATCCGATTTTGCCGATTTATGGTGGGTTGGAGATCGTGCCGACGGAGGTATGGTTGCTGTTTGTCTAAAAAACGCTCTTTCTACTGGCGGGTTTACCCTACAGACTTCGAAAAATGGTAAGGGACAAGTATCCGTAGAACTGACTGGCCATGTGTCGCTTGATGCACAAGATTCGATGCCGATGGAGTTTTATAGTGCTGCTCCTACTGAATAAACGAGGTGAATAATGAGACTATCTGATATTAAAGGCGAACGCACTTTAGATGTAATCGCTGAAATTATTGAGCCTATTACCAATATTGCAACCGATGATATTGCGGCAGCAATGTTTAAACGAGAAAAGCTGCCAGAAGGCGAAACGGCAAAAGGATTTTTGCTGAATCGAGCAAAAAAGTCACTCCCACAGCTGCTAAAAAATCACAAAGCGGATATTATTTCAATTTTGGCATCCGTTGAGGGAACAAGTGCAGCAGAATACAGTAAAAAGCTTAACCTTGTAAAGCTCACAAAAGATTTTGTTGATTTGATGACCGATGAAGCCTTTACGGAACTTTTTACCTCAGCACAGGGCGGGGATTCCTCTGGCTCTGTGCAGGAGAATACAGAGGATACAACAGCGTAATTGCTTTTACGCGGTATGCCATATCAAAATTCAATGAAAAGCAAAAACAAATCGCATATGAAGTATATGTGACAGACGCGCTTAAAGTAATTGGAGAAAATGTATCAAGAATTTCTGGCGGCTCGTACATGAAGGCTAGATACATTGAAATTATAGATCCAAAACCGGAAGAAACGCGCACAAAGGACGAAATTATCAATCACATGAAAAATATTCTTTCCTCTCTCTAAGTGTTGAGAGAGATGGGCTAAGAGGTGCCATCTCAACGAAAGGAGGGGGCACCTCTGAATCTTTTTGACCTGTATGCAAAAATTACGTTAGATGATAGTGAATATCAAAAAGGCATAGATGATGCAGGCAAAAAAACATCATCATTTGCAGATAAATTAAAAACAGGTCTTGCAGCAGCGGCAAAGGTTGGTGTTGCTGCAATCGGGGCAGCGGCAGCAGGCATTGCGGCATTGACAAAAGCATCTGTTGAAAACTATGCAGAGTACGAGCAGTTAGTTGGTGGTGTAGACACATTATTTAAGCAGGCGTCTGATACAGTCCAGCAGTATGCGGCAAATGCATATAAAACAGCCGGAATGTCTGCAAATGAATACATGAATACTGTGACTAGCTTTTCTGCGTCTTTGATTCAAAGTCTTGGCGGTGACACAGAAAAAGCAGCAGTTGTGGCTGATCAAGCCATAACCGACATGTCTGATAATGCAAATAAGATGGGTACAAGTATCGATATGATACAAAATGCTTATCAAGGATTTGCAAAACAAAACTTCACTATGCTCGATAATCTCAAACTTGGGTATGGTGGCACAAAAGAAGAAATGGAGCGTCTTTTAAAGGATGCGCAAAAGATTTCAGGTATCAAGTATGACATTTCTTCATTTGCCGATATCACAGAAGCTATCCATGTAATGCAGGAAGAAATGGGGATTGCGGGCACAACAGCAGCTGAAGCTTCGGAAACCATTGAAGGCAGCATAAATTCCATGAAATCAGCATGGAGCAATCTTGTCACAGGTCTTGCAGATGAAAATTCCGATTTGGATAAACTGATTAACAATTTTGCAGATAGCACTGCAACGGCAGCAAAAAATATTATCCCAAGAGTTGAGCAAACATTAATTGGAGTCGGTACGCTTATATCAAAGTTGGCACCGGTGATTGGAGAGGCAGTACCGAGATTAGTTACAAATGTTTTACCGTCTCTTTTAAGCGCAGGCGTCAAGCTTGTAAGTGGCATCGTCGAAGGGATTGCCAGCAGTCTGCCTCAAGTGCTTGAAGCTGGCACTAGTTTATTAAGTCAACTAACAACAGGCATAGAAAACGGATTGCCTGATATGATGAGTCGATTGCCACAAATCATAGACGATTTTCTGAATTTTATTACGGAAAATTTGCCGTCTATTCTTGAAAAAGGCGTTGAAATGCTCAATTCTTTGGTAAATGGCATTATCAACTCAATTCCCGAATTGGTTGGACAATTACCCAAAATTATAAAGTCTTTTACTACTTTCATATCTCAAAATCTACCAACTATCATACAATCCGGTATAAACATTTTACTCAATTTAATAAAAGGCATTATGCAAGCTATTCCACAACTGGTAGCTTCATTACCGGAGCTTATCAATGCTATTATAAACGGCCTTGCAAGTTTGTATTTGGATTTAATGCGAGCTGGCGGACAAATTGTTCAGGGGATTATAGATGGTATTGCCGCGGCATGGAACGGCCTGGTTTCGTGGTTTAACGGATTGTGGGATTCTCTGTTTGGAAATCGAAGCGTAAGCGTTAACGTGAATCAAACATCCAGCAGAAGCGTTAATGGCTCGCACGCATCCGGCCTTGACTATGTACCGTTTGATGGATACATCGCAGAACTGCACAAAGGTGAAATGGTTGTCCCCGCAAAACAGGCGAAACAATTAAGGGGAAATTCCCCAAGCGAAGGCATCAATATAAATGTGTATGGAGCGCAAGGCCAAGATGTCAACCAGCTTGCCGATATTGTTATGTATAAAATTCAAAATGCATTTTCCAGAAGGGAGGCGGCACGAGCTTGAAAGATCGTTTTTGGCTTGATGGTGAATGCTCCGAAGATTTTGGAATTTATTTGCAAGGGCCTATTGAGTTTAGCCAAGCGACACCGAAAGTATCTACAGAATCGGTTCCGGGGCGCAACGGAGACCTACATTTTTATCAGGGAGCGTTTGCAAACCGGACAGGCTCTGTAGATTGCTTTGCTTTACAACGCGGCGTGAATGAAGCGCTAGATCGAATCTTTCGCTGGACTTTGCTTACCCAAGGATATCGCAGGCTTGAAACAACAGACGAGCCCGAATGTTATCGAATGGCAAGGATTATAAATGGGCCTGAAATCGAAATCCGCATGAAGCTTTTGGCTCCGTTTTCAATTGAATTTGATTGCATGCCTCAAAAATTTTTAAAATCCGGAGAATACCCAATATCATTTTCAGCGTCTGGAAACTTGTATAATTTCGGATTTCCGGCGCTGCCTATTATAAATGTAAGAGGAAACGGAAGCGGAATGCTCCGGATTGGGGAGTATTCCGTACAATTTAAAAACATCGAAGAGTACGTGATGCTCGATTGTGACACGCAAAACGCTTACAAGGGCACAGAAAATAAGAATAATACAATTTCTGCTGCTACATTCCCAAAATTGGAACATGGTGAAAATCAAATTGGTTGGAGCGGCGGAATCACAGGAATAGAAATCACGCCAAGGTGGTGGACATTATGAATCCTATTTTGTTTGAATCCACAGAAAATATTTTTGATACGAATGGCATCGGCATTTTAGCTGATGCCATTTTTTGTGAAGTCACATATGAACGCAACGGCATTCTTGAACTTGAAATGCAGTATCCGATTACAGGAATCCATTATAAAGAAATAAAAACGCGAAACATTATTTTGGCATCTCCAAACCCCGTAGAGAACACGCAACCATTTCGCATTTATAGGATTACCAAACCGATCAACGGCATTATAACGATTTATAGTGAACACATCAGTTATGATCTATCCGGAATCCCTGTGTCTCCATTTACAGCCGGGAGCGCGGCAGAAGCTATGTCCAAGCTGCAAAGCAGCGCGGCAATCGAAAGCCCGTTTACATTCTGGACGGATAAAGAAACGGTTGCAACAATGTCTGTAGTGGCACCAGCGTCCACGCGTTCGTTGCTAGGTGGTCAACAAGGCAGCGTATTAGATGTATATGGCGGAGAATATCAATTTGACCGATACACCGTTCGTCTATATAACCAGCGCGGAATGAATCGCGGGGTATCTATCAGGTATGGTAAAAATCTTACCAGCCTTGAACAAGACGAAAACATTTCCAGCGTTTATACAGGCGTTTATCCATATTGGATGGATACCGATAACAACCTTGTCACACTTCCTGAAAAAATTCTAAACGCTCCCGGCACATATAATTTTACACGAATCATGGCCCTGGATTTATCGCAAGAGTTTGAAAGCGCGCCTACGGAGGAGCAGCTAAGGAACCGCGCTAATACATACATGACGGCAAATAACATTGGCGTGCCCAAAGTAAGCCTGGATGTATCGTTTATTCAGCTTGAACAGACCGAAGAATATAAAAACATTGCGCTTTTGGAACGCGTAGAACTTTGCGATACGGTAAATGTTGAGTTCCCGGAATTGGGAGTGTCTGCAACGGCCAAATGCGTAAAAACCGTTTATGATGTGCTGCAAGAACGCTATACAAGTGTGGAGCTTGGAGAAGCGCGCACCAATATTGCAGATACGATTGCAGACCAGCAGCAAAAAATAGAAAAAGCACCGACAACAAGCGCAATGCAAAAAGCCATAAACAACGCTACAAATTGGCTAACCAGTGCCGATGGCTATGTAATAGCGGTTAAGGATGACAACGGCACATGGAAAGAAATCCTGTTTCTGGACACGCCAAGCGCCGAAACCGCAAAAAATGTGTTGCGCATAAATACAAACGGCATTGGGTTTTCAACGAATGGTGTAAACGGGCCTTACAGAAACGCTTGGACGATTGACGGGAGTTTAGTCGCAGACTTCATCACGACAGGCGTGCTGACAGCAAACCTTATCAAAGCAGGCGTTTTGCAGAGTTTGAATGGTGCGTCAAGCATTAATATGGAAACTGGAGAAGCAAATTTAACCGGAAATGGAACATTCGGGAGCATAAAAATCGGGGATGGAGCAGGAAATATTGCCGGGGAAATTTTTGCGGAAAAATCAGGAAAAACATATCTTCCTTATCTTAGAATGTACGACGAATCTGGTAATACGGCATTGGAATTGTCAATGTCTGGCGCTCTTTCGTCTGATGGAAGTAGCCTATACTACAATCCTAATTTTAAGATGTTTGATGATGATGGGAATATTGTATTTAATGTTGCTTCATTTAGAGATCAAAATGGAAAACAACACTCCAATTTAAACCTTAGAACATCGAACAATGACCCATCTATAATGATGTCTGTTTCAGAAGGCGGAGGTGCAAGAATAGATTTGATGCCACCGATTATTGGTACTGTATCTCCCGCAATAAGTATTGGAGTGAACCATGATGGAGTTGGAGGAATCACTATAAATGGGCGAGAAATATAAGGAGGCAACATGCAAGTAACAAAAAACATAACGCTTGATTTACTTGAAACGGGTAGTCCGGTCATTATAAAGGCAAAACAAAACGACCGAAACACACGTTATATCGCGGCGCATCTATACGTTGGGAGATTAGACTATCAGGTGCCAAGCGGAACAGAGATTGCTTTCCGATATAAAAAACCAGACGGCACAGCGGGCTTTTATGACGCGCTGCCGGACAACTCTCCTGCCATTACTGTATCTGGCAATACGGTTACGGTCGAACTTGTGGAACAGGTATTGACCGTGTCAGGCTGCGTCCATTGCGAAATCAACATGTATAATGCTGCATCAGAAAAACTTACAACATTTACGTTTGAAATTTCTGTAGAGGAAAGCGTCCTGACTGACGCAAAAATCATATCCAGCGATTATTACAACGTGCTTACAGCGGAAATTGCAAAAGCGCTACAAGCCGTAACTGACGCGACAGAGCAAGCCGAAAACGCCGCACAAAGCGCACAGGACGCCGCAGATAGCGCCGCAATGTCCAAAGACTGGGCTGCCGGCCAACCCGTTACATACAGCGGCGCGCCCGTCTCCATCGCCTACGCGGGCGCGCAGCGTATCGCATCCATCACCGCTTACGGCGAAACCCCGCAGGGCGGAACGGTGGAGGCTCCGGTGGCGCTTACGGGTGTGGATTCGGTGCAGGTGTGCGGGCGGAATTTGCTGCCGAATAAAGCGATAACGAAGACAGTTGCCGGAATAACGTATACCGTAAATCCGGATAAAAGCGTCACTGCTAAAGGAACCGCGTCCAGTTGGGGCAACATCGTCATTGATGCAGATTTCTCTTTGCCTGCCGGAACTTATACTCTTAACTCAAACATGCAGGCGGCTGGTGTAAATCTGGTGATTGGAAAAGATACTTCAGGAACGAAGCATATCGCTGTTTCGGCGACTACGAGTAAAACATTCGAGCTTCCCACACCAATAAAACACTGTGTTGCGTATATTGCTGTCGCGCCTGATTCGGTAGTTGATACCACTGTCTACCCCATGCTCAACCTTGGTTCAACCGCATTACCCTATGAACCATACAACGGTAGTATAACACAGTTGCCTATACCGCGTGAGTTGCTTCGAATTGGTGATGTTGCTGATAAGTGTATTACGCGAGTTAAGAGTATCTACGACAAGCGCATTGTGCTGGATGGAAGTGAGGATTGGGAACAGAGCGGTGCAGGTGTTACCTATTTGATTTCGTGCAACGACATAGCGCTTGGAAATCATATTGAGTCCAGCTATCTCATGGCGAAAGAAGACGATGCTTTGTATAGCAGGAAAGTGGGAATTGCCGCAAATTCGAAGAACGGTACAATCCGAGTGTATCTGCCGAACAACGCGAATCCTACCACTTTTTTTGCATCTAATCCCCTCACCGTCTACTATCAAAGCACCGCCTACGACGGCACCAACGGGCTGGACGTGATGGAAAGCACATATAACGTGGGCTTTTTGGAGCTGGATGGGACGGAAAATTGGCGGTTGAATACAGCGTCTGGCACCAATTATTTTTTATTCGACCGAGGATTGCCAAATGGTAGATTTGTTGATAATGAACCAACCGTGATTTGCGACCGTTACAAAAGCGCATCGTACAGCAATCGCACAAGCCTATGCGTATACGCCTATGATTACGGCGGCACGTCTTTGGGCTTTGCAGACAATTCGTATGATTCGGTCGATAACTGGAAATCCTACCTCGCCGCCCAAAAAGCAGCAGGCACGCCCATCCAAGTAGCCTATCAGCTCGCCACCCCCGAAACCTACGCCACAGACTCTCTGGACTTCGACAACCCATCCGGCCCGCTCACCATCATGACGGGCGGGGAACTTGAGGTGCGGATGACGGAGCTGATTGGCTCCCGTAGCGACGTGTCGAATAACACCGTAGCATTCACCGAAACGGCACAGGACGCGGATATTGCCAGCGGGGAAAAGCTGTCTGTGCTGTTCGGGAAGATTAAGAAGCGGTTTTCCGTAGTAAATAAGCTGGTGAACGGTGCGGTGTATCCGAACCTGCTGGACAACAGCGATTTCACGAATCCGGTGAACCAGAGGGGCGAAGCTGTTTACGACTATCTAACCGGCATTGGATACGGGCCTGATCGGTGGCAACTGGTTGAAGCAAAGTACACACTTGCTTCACAAACTGTGACCTCTGCAGGGAGTTCTCACACATATGGCTCACAACTACGACAAATTATCCCGCTTAAAAAAATAAAAATTGGCGATACCGTTACTGCGTCTATTTCTACCGAAAGCGGTATTTTGAATGGTACGGCTAAATTGGAATTGAAAATAGACACGTCCGTTTCCGATTTGCCATATGTGATAGAGCAGGATTGGGGCGGAGTGAAAATCGGTTGCATCAAAGAGAATGTATGCCACGTAATCGTTTTTTTGAAAGAAAACAAATCGGTAAAAATCAATTGGGTAAAACTTGAAAAAGGCAGCGTGGCCACGCCTTATGTGCCGAAGGGATACGGGGCGGAGCTGGCGGAGTGTTTGCGGTATTTTCAACGTGTTCATGCGGACTGGAGAATCTATCCTACATTGAAAGATATGCTCTATCGTTTTTCTCAGTCTACACTACAAGTTATGCGAATTAAGCCAACAATTTCGGCTCATAGTACGCCATATACTTTTGGTTGCACAATTAACGCCTTAGATGCCCAGCCAATGGCCTTTACAGTAGAAACAAAAATAACTGAGCAAGGGCAAAATTCGGCCGCAGCGTCGATGTTAGGTTATTTTGATTTGTCTGCGGACCTATAGAGGAGGGAAAACAATGGATGAAAAGTATACAGTATATGTGCGAGCAGATGAAACGGGACGAATTGTAGAGGTAAACAGCATCGCGTTTATGGCTGACACGGCGGGCTGGACGGCTATTGATGAAGGGTATGGCGACAAATACCACCACGCGCAAGGGAACTATTTCCCGCTACCATTGTTCGGGCCGGATGGCTGCGCGAACTACAAGCTGGCAAACGGTACGCCCGCCCTACGCACAGAGGCGGAGAAGGCGGCAGAGATCGCCGCGCGGCCCGCGCCGGATCCGACGCCGCTTGACCGGGTGGAGGCGCAGATTGCGTACACGGCCATGATGACGGACACGATGCTGGAGGGTTAAGCATGTACGACAACATTAAAAAGTGGTACGACATGGGCCTGTGGAGCGCCGCGCAGGTGCGGCAGGCCGTTCTAAAAAATATCATTTCAGAAACGCAATATAAGGAAATTACAAGCAAAACATATTAAGGAGGCAAACATCATGACACCATTTGCAGGAATCAACAGAATTACAAGCCCTTACGGATACCGAGAATACTGGTATAATGGCCGTCTCATCAAGGAGCAGCATAAGGGGCAGGATATTGTTCCGACGCAACAGGCCGGACAGGCACTGCCCGAAAGCGCATGGGCTGTTCGGGAGGTGACGGGCGGAACGGTAACAGCTGTGAGCACAGGTTATAACGGTGGACGCGGCAATCTGGTAAAGGTGCAGACAGCGCCGGGCGTGGTCGAAATTTACCAGCACCTGAAAACCATTACCGTGAAAGTTGGGAAAACGGTACGTCAGGGCGATGTAATTGGCGTTGCTGGCAGCACGGGGCAGGTTACAGGCCGTCACCTGCACTTTGAGGTACAGGTAAATGGCACAGCTGTTGAGCCGTCCGCGTGGAGCGATTTGCCGAATAAAGCAGCTACTTACAACGGCAATGATACGCTTGACCATCCTTCGGAAGATGTGGACAAGCTTTACAAAGCTACGGTGCTTGTGGATGGTTTGAGATTGCGCCCATATCCAAAGGCGGACGACTTCAACGCTAACGATGCCATTGCAACGCTCGTTAAAGGGAAAGTATACGACCTGAAACAGACCCGAAACGGCTGGGCTTTCCTCCTTACCGATGAGGGTTCTGGAGGATGGGCGTGCATTGAAGATTCCAACGGTAAATACTTGGATATAAAGGAGGTATAACCTCCATGGAATGGACTGTTATAACAGTGCTTGTTGCTCTGGTTGGCCTGCTTGCTACAGTAGGCGCTCCGGTTATTAAACTCAACAGCAACCTCACAAAACTGACGGTGTTGCTTGATACGTTGAAAAACGACATGCAAGAGCAGAAAAAGTCTGCGAGAGAAAGTCACCGCCGGCTTTGGGAGCACAACGACGAGCAGGATGGCAGGATTGAAAATCACGAGAAGCGCATTACGCTTTTGGAACAGAAATAACGTAGGAGGAACATATGGAACAGATTATGAACTATATCAAACCGGAGCTTGCGGTGCTGCCCGTTGTGCTCTACTTTTTGGGCATGGCACTGAAAAATGCGCAAGCCGTAAAGGATAAGAATATCCCCATTACGCTGGGCGCTGCTGGCATCGTTTTGGCGGCTTTGTGGGTAATATCGACCTCCACCATTACCGGATGGCAAAGCGTCGTTCTGGCGCTGTTTACGGCCATTGTGCAGGGTGTGCTTGCAGCTGGGTGCAGCGTGTATGTAAACCAGATTCTTAAACAAAAAAACAAAACGGAGTAATCCTTAGGGGCTATCCGCTTGGGTAGCCCCTTGTTTTTTTACATGTTTTATAACAAACTTGTTATATAATATAGACATAGACAAGGGAACAAACGGAGGAATCAGAAATGAAAAAGTTCAATCTTATCCAGATCATGAAAGACGCTTGGAGCTTTTACCGCGAAGGCGGACGTACATTTTCTGAAAGCCTGAAAGCTGCGTGGGCTTGCGCTAAGGCTCTTGCCCACAAGATCGTTGTAAAAAGCTGGTTTTTAAATAAAGAGTTCACGAGCGGCGAGCGCTATGCGATCAGCGTTTCGGACGATGCTAAGATTGAGCGAGAAACAGAAAAAGCAATCCTTGTTAAGTGGTTCAGCGAGTTTGGCACAGTTAAGCACTGGGTTCCAAAGTCCTGCTGTGAGAGCTTTTAATTTTAAACAAAAAAAGGAGAATGAGTTATGAATAGAAACACAATACTTGAAGACTTCTTTTTGAAAAACACTGGCCTCGTCGTAGACGGCGCAGCTGTATGGGAAGAAATCGAACAGGCTGCAACTGAGTGCCAAGAAGATGGGGAACAATGGGTCGTTGGTCAAGATGATAAAATCGGGAAGTGGGAATACTACATCGATTTGAAGCGCTCATACGATGAAGAATTTGACATGTGTAACACCGATATTGAGCTCCTTGAAATTCGCGTTGAGCGCCCAGACCGCGATACAGCACAGTTCAAAATTCCGAGGTTTTCGTAATGGAAAAATTAAAAGAAGTTCGTAAAAAAGCAGGCCTAACACAAGTTGAACTTGCTGAAAAAGTAGGGTGTTCTCAAGTATGCGTAGCAAGATGGGAAAATGGAACAAATGACCCATCTTTAAAAATGGCGAAAGCCTTAGCTGAAGCTTTAAAATGTAAAATCGACGATATTTTATAATATTCTGAAGGTAAGAATATGAAATACAGGTTTACGGTCCATCAACTTGAGGCGATGGCCTCTTACCAATGGCTCACAGACCGCGAAAAGTGCGTGTTTGAATTGTTCTACCGTAAAGGATGGGAGATTGAATCGATTGCCGCTGAACTGGACGTAAGCCGCGGCACAATAAACAATGTGCTAAAATCCATCAGAGGTAAAACAACACTTCCATATTAAGCAAAATATGCACTTAAATCGTCCCCGACTTGTCCGTATTTTGGACAGGCCGGGGGCTTTTTTGCGCTATGATGAAATCACGGAAAGGATGTTTTTCATGGACTATGTGCGCCGCTTAATGACTGTAGGAGGATACGATTTGGAAACCGCGCTTGATATCTATTTCAAGCACTGCGTATACGGTACGCTTACTGAACTGGAAGCGGAACTTGTGGAAAGAGAACATGAAATAAAATCTGTGTAAAGGCGTGAGGCATTATGTATAACCAATTTATGGGATACCAGCAGCCGCAAAATTTTCAAGTTGTAAGCCCTTATCAAAGCCGTTTAAGCGCTATGGAAAATGCGCAGATACCAAGATATGAAGTGATTCACGTAAACGGAGAAAATGGTGCAAAAGCGCTGCAAATGGCACCGAATAGCAACGTAATTTTGATGGATGATACTGCACCCATTGTTTGGCTTGCGCAAACGGACGGCGCGGGCTATAAAACGGTTACTCCATATACAATAAGCCCGTACCAGCCGGAACCGGCTGTAGATGTAAGAACGTTGGAAAACAGGATTAAACGATTGGAGGAAATGCTCAATGAATCCTATGCTGTCAATGCTGGCCAAAGGGATGTCGTCAAGCCCGCAGATGCAAGGGAATAACCCCATGCAGCTTTTGCAACAGTTTTCGCAATTCAGGCAGCAGATGCAAGGGAAAGATCCTGAAGCAATGGTGAATGAGCTGCTGAAAAGCGGGAAAATGTCCCAGGCCCAATTTGAACAACTGAAGCAGCAAGCGCAAGGCTTGCAATCTTTTTTGAAGTAGACCGGGTGCACACGGTTTATGATAAACAAAACTTTTGAAAGGAGATATCTATGGACAACTATTCTCTCTCTGATATTCGAGCCGTGACGGAAGGCGGCGGCGCGGAAGGCTTTGGCGGCGGCGCCTGGTGGATCATTATTCTTTTCCTTTTCCTGTTTGGTACAAACGGGTTTAGCGGGAAAAATGACGGTGCCACGGCTGCGACGCAGCAGGAAATTCTGTACGGCCAGCAGTTCCAGGGCATCAACGACCGTCTTGCCAGCATTGGAAATGGTGTATGTGACAGCACGTTTGCGCTGAACAACAGCATTTTGAACGAGGGCAGATCGATCCAGATGCAGCTTGCCGATTGCTGCTGCAATACGCAGCTTGCTGTAGCGAACCTTGCAGCGCAGGGCGACCGAAACACATGCGCGATCACCACGGCGGTTCATGCCGAGGGCGAACAGACGCGTGCGCTCATCCAGCAAAATGAGATGCAGGCTCTTCGCGATAAAGTCAGCGCGCTGGAGCTGAACAACGCCATGTGCGGCGTTATCCGGTATCCGACTGCTACTACATTTGGCGCAGGCATGAACCCGTTTTTCGGCGGCTGCGGCTGTGGCTGCTCCAACATCTGATAAGGCCCTGCTGGCCGAGGTTTTTGGGCGGGGCGAATGCTCCGCCCTTTTTTAATTTGAAAGGAGACTTTTTATGTCTTGCAGTGCTGCTCTTTATACCGCGAATACCACGGCTCAAACAGTCGCCGTAGACGGTACGGTTGCTCTTGGTTCTATTGTCCGCCGCTACGGCTGCGGATTGGCTCTTTCCGGCAATGTCATCTCTATCACGAATCCCGGTTACTACGATGTTGACATCAGCGTTACCGCTGTTCCTACAGCCGCAGGCACTGTCACAGTGTCGTTGTTTCGGGACGGTGTGGCCGTTCCGGGCGCTACGGCATCTGAAACTGTTGCTGCCGCTGCAAACAGCGTAAGCATGAGCCTTTCGTCTCTTATCCGTATGCTGTCCGGAGCTAACGTTACCAATTTGTCGCTCGTTCTTACCGGAGCCGCGTCCAGCGTAACAAACGTTGCGACGGTCGTTGAGAAAATTTAATGGATGCTCAGGATTATTACCGCGCAATCATCGGAATAAACAGCGCGAATCTTGCGGCAAACATGCAGAACGTTGAAATAAACCAGGAAATTTTGAAACGTCAAAAAACGCATGAATACGACAATGATAAAATCATCGCGCTGCTCACCGATATACTGGAGGTGTTAAACAAGTGACGGTATCGGAAAATTTTAATGCAATTTCAAACCACCAGATAGAAGGCATTATGCTGCATGGTCAGATGGCGGATTATTTCGACTTTTTGTCTTTGCACGGTTTTAAACGCATGCAGGAATACCACTATCTTGACGAATCAACATGCATGCGGTCTGTACACAGATATTACATCAACCATTACGGTAAGCTTTTGCCCGGCGGGCATCCGGCGGGGCCTTCGCTTATTCCTGCGAGCTGGGGAAATTATACGAGACAAGAAGTTGACGCCAGCACAAAACGGCGCGCCATCCGGGATGCATTTATTAAGTGGAGGGATTGGGAGGTAGAGACCAAAAAACTTTATGAAAAATCCTACACTGATTTATACAATCTGGGAGAAGTCGCGGCTGCTTGCAAGGTGAAAGAACTTGTAATGGATGTGGACAAGGAATTAAAGTGCGTGGAACGCTTGCATATCAAGCTGGAAAGCATAGAATACGACATGTCCGCGATCTATTTAATGCAAGACGAACTGCACGAAAAATACCGTAAAAAGACTAAAAAAATCGGAGTTGATATCTCTTGATTTCAATTGAAGAATTGGACAAATCTATCCTTGAATTGGAGCAGCGAGACACAACTTATGTGAATTGTTCAAAATTGGCCGATTTATACACAGTGAGGGACCATCTCTCTGGGCAACAGTCAAAACAGCCCACACCGCTTAGCACATCAGGTGATAGCGAATTTCTGCAAGCGGTCGACGGAAAAGACAGTGTTCAGGTGTGGAGAATTATGAATGAATTAGTTGAAACGCTAAAAGTAGTAAACTCAAGGGCATATGATAGCGTTATGCGGAAAATTCAAGCTTTAAATTAAATGTTTGCAACAAATTAGCAACAAAAACGAAAAAACATAAAATAAAACCGCATTGCATAACCGTTTTTTGGCTATGTAATGCGGTTTATTTGGAGCGGATTACGAGGCTCGAACTCGCCACCTTCTGCTTGGGAAGCAGTATGTATATCGTTTTATATCCGAAAAATGGCTTAAAATCAATGCTTTTTTTCACTCAAAGATAGTGAATTAAGGTGGGTTAACAACAAAATTAGCAACAAATCATCCCTTTTTCTGAAGCTCTTTTTTGAGGTAATCGACATCGACATCATCGTTGTACTTGTTGATTGTGGTACTGTACTGTGCATGCCCGATAATCTCTTTTAACGCCTCTGGTGCCACACCAGCCTTTACACTATCTGCCGCAAATGTGTGCCTAATTCGGTGCGGGGTAATAACGTTAAAACGGCTGTTTTCGTCTGAATATTCAATACCTAATCGGTCAAGCGTAGGGTAAAACATATGTATTCTAAAATATTCTTCTCGGATTCTCTTACCGTTGCGCTCAATCAAAAATTTTTGGCTTCCATCTCCATAAAAATATTTTACATATTCACGTGCTTTACCTACAAGCGGGATTATTCTATCCTTTCCGGCATCTGTTTTACTTCCCCATTGAATGATATCATTTTCAAAATCAATACGAGATGTGGGTAATGATAATAATTCGTTAAGTCGAAATCCTAATTCCAAATATATAAGGATGATTTTTACGATATCATCATTGTCATTTTTGTAGAGAAGATCTTTTTCAGATTTTGTAAAATTTCGGCGTTTAATTTTATTACTGGCTTTATCAAGTACAATGTTTTGACCATAGTTTACGGTTTCAATTTTGTTTGATATTGCGGTATTATATAAATGAATAATGTATTGTTTCAGTTTCGATTTTGCACTGTAACTTAATGGTTCCTGCGGTTTCGATATAAGTGCATTGTATCGATCACGTTCCTTTGCGCTCATCTTTTTAATTTCTTCTGGCGTTCGAATTTTGTATGCCGGTAATACCACCGCTGAATCTATAATGGATTCGTATTCAGCAGCAAGGATTTTCGTAAACACTTTATCATGCAGCGATTCGAATCGTTTATATGCAGAGGCAATACTGTATTTTCCTTTTTCTCCAATTTTTTCGTATTCTTTGCTTTGTATAAAAGCATTATGAACATCTGTAAATGTGCTGATGTATTTGTTTAGGATAACGTCCATGCACGCTTGTTTTCTTGCAATAATATCCGTTAAAACTTCGTCGGCCTCTTCGTATGTTCTAAATGTACCAATTAATTTTCCGTCAAGCCGAGCGACAAAAGGCTTTTTTCGCTCCCCGCTGTATTTTGAAATTGTGCCGCTTCCATTTGGACGCTTAAAACGTTTCCTTTTTTGTTTTGGTTCAATAGCCGTTTGCCTTTTTCCGCACCAATTGCAAAAGATGCTTTCATTCGGTATTTCTTTTTTGCATCTTGAGCAAAGCACTTAAATCTCTCCTATCTATATAATTTAATACAAAATTACATGCGCTGTAAAATCATGTTTATTATTGTAAAAATACAGATGATAATAGCAACTATAAGACATACGAGAAAAATTATAGAACCAGTACGGTTGGTATTAAGCAATGGATCGTTTTCATCTGGGTCGCCTTCATAATTAGCATTTAAATCAATCGGGACAACAACATTCGTTTGAATTGCATTTGTACAAAGCTCAACCGTTTCCGGTTGTTTGTTTAAATCGGATTCATTTTCGATAAAATATGTATGTTTTACTTTCCATTTTTTTAATGCAATACCAACCCAAAAGCCATATATACCCAACGTAATAAAAGTAAGCAAAAACCATTTTATCCAGCTGCCAAAAAGTTGAATTGCTTTTCCATCAAATCCAAGTCTTTTACCGTTTATAACGGTATGCTTTGTTTCCCATCCATAGATCATGCAAACAGACCATGGATAACAAATTCCTAATGTAAAAAATGTAACAAGGAACCCCAGAATTTTCCATCCAATTAATTGTAATAATCCTCCATCAAAATAAGATTTTTTCATATACATCGCCTCGTCAACTTCAAATCAAAATGTACTGGTTATTGGACAATATTTTTGCTTACACAAAAAACAAACAAATTTTGTTGTGCAAAAAATGCATTGATAACAACCAATGGTTGTTGTATAATTCTATGTACAACGAATGGTTGTTGTTAAATTTAGTTAAAATCACTCTAATTTTTTCAAATATTTGGTGTTTTGCCAGTATTTTACATTTAATAACTGTGGTAATATATTTCCATGCGGCAGAATAAAAAAGGGAGGCGCACATATGGCGAATACCAAAACAAAGGAATTTTTTTTCAATGGTGAACCAATAATTGATGTGCCGGAATATTTTGAAGAAATTTTAGAATTACCGCAATCTGAAAAAGACGAATTGCTTAAGGTTTTAAGAAAAATGAAGGAGAGTAACAATGGCTAATTTCAATTCAAAAGATATTATTGTATTCGATCAAAACGATTTTTCCGTTGTTCAGACAGAGGCTATGACCGTAAAAATCGAAAAAGGCGAAATGGTTTTATTCATTCGTGATTTTAGAAATAAATGGATTAAAACTATTCTTGCATTTTTGCTTGGCACAACAACTGGTTTCTTGATTTCGGCTATTTTGCATTAACAAAAATTTGAAATAATGAATCCTGCAATAGCTCCAATAATAGCAGATATGGGATTCATCAAGATAGCAATCCAGAATTTTCTATCTTCTTTTTGCTCTTTTTTCATCTTATTCCAATATTCTACTCCAAAATCATTTATTAAAACACATTCTTTCCCTTTGGCCGGCCCTTTTGGTGCGACACCTAAAGAGTCTACATAACCGAAACGCTTTAGATTATCTATAATTTTCTTGTTCCATTTGTTTACCTTTACAGCATCTTTGCTTAATTGTTTTAGAATATGAAATTCATACCATTTCATTGATTAATTCTCCTCTATAAATGTATGTATCATATCGACTATCGCTTTTTTTTGCTTCTCGTTAATTTCTTTTAAAAGCGTTAAAATTTCCATATCACTTTCTTTAAGCTCGTGCCTGATCGGTACGGGCTTTTCTTTATTTACTTCCCCAAACATCAGATACTCAACAGAAACATTAAAATAATCTGCGATTTTTTGAATCATTTCTGGTCTTGGCAACGATCCATTTTTCCATTGTGCAACTACACTATTGCTTTTTGCGCCCAACTTTAATGGTAATTGATATGGTTTCTCTCCATTGTCTTCACACAATTTTTTGTAAATGTCATAAAACATAAAAACACTCCAATCAAATTGTGCAATCATACAAACTCATAAAATAAGAGTTTACCTTATTGACGACTCTTAAATTATGAGTTATAATATGATTGTCCCTTGAAAATGCGTACAAAAAACCAGGCCCCTCGAAGAGCGGCTTTGTACAATGTTCCAGCAAACTCATTGTATCACGGGGTTTACGCGCATGTCAATAATGATTACTCATATTTATGAGTTTTTTGAGGGGGAAACAGTATAACTTAAAAAGGAGGAGTACATAGTGCTAAGATTGCGGGAATACCGCGAAAAAATCGGGCTTCGACAGGTGGACGTCGCGAAAAAAATGAATGTTGATCAGGCAGCGGTTAGCAAATGGGAATCGGGTGAAACCAGACCGTCAAGAAAGTACCATAAGAAATTGTCGAAATTGTATGGTGTTACCGTTGACGAGTTGCTGTCTGATAGCAAGGAGGATTGATATTTTATGCTTGAATTAGATGAAAAATATCAACGTAACATGACGCTACATGCGCTTGCGGAAGCGTTCCGAGCAAATAATATCAGCATCGGAGAGCCATCACTTGGTCGACATATTATTGCCGGAAATTTACCGTTTGCGTGTGGAGTTGTGGGCGAACATGGAAAGGGCACACATTACATAATATCACGCAATGGTGCTTACGAGTGGATTAAACAATTCACAGGCAAAGAACCTGTAAGGGTAACGATAACATAAGGGAGTGATTAAAATGGACAAGCCTAACCCGTTCTGCCTGCGTCTCCCGCGCGGCCTGCGCGGATGGACAAGCCTTATCTATAAGGTGGTACTGATTGCATCCGTACTGCCTGTACTGGACGGCCTGCAGGCGATAGGCCGTGGAAACTCGGACATGCTACCGGGCCTTGCAACGCTGGCGTTTGGGCTGGTGCTGGTGCTGGCCGGGATCGCGGGATACATAGCTGTAAGAGAGGAGGACAAGCCATGACACAAAAAGAATGCGTGCAGGTTGTACGTGCGGCCGGGTTCAGCGGATACGACAAAGCGCTGGACAGCAAGGCCAACAATCCCGGAAAATACGGCGTACAACGGACAGCAGAAGCGCAGGCCGCGCTGGACGCGGTTGCAACAGCCAGGAACGGCGGTTTGGCCGTGAAGCAATGTAAACGGTCGGGTGACAGGCACAAGCTGCCACACCGCATTTCCGCCCGATTCACGCGCGAACAGGCCGAACGGATAAAAGAAGCCGTTAAGTTGTGCGGATACGGAACAACACAGGGATGGTTGAACGTATGCAGCTACCGACTGTTGCGCGAAGAAGAAAAAAAGAAAGCCCCTGCATCCGCTGGCACGGATAACAGAGGCGCAGACCAAAAATCTACACTTAAAAAATACACCACTGGGGAGGATTTGTCAAATGTGTAAACTGAAATCCGGGCTGCTGTTTAAAAACGGCGTATTTGTGCCCGATTATGATAGCCACGATAAAATGCTTCGGGAAAAATGCATTGAAGATACTGCGGAGAACCGAATTGCGGGGAAGTTTGTGCGGTTTGAATTAAGCCCTGAAAATGATGATCCTTTTGTTCCTATTGATATGTGGGTATTTAAAATCGATCAGGACGAATTGCCTGAGTGGATAAAATCCGACCCTAAAAAATACGAAGCGATGGCCCGCGCCGCTGTTAAGGAGTGGGCGGAAAAGCATATTTTTATTGGAATTGATAAATTAAATCTTACAGATGGTAGTGGATATTATTTAAAGGACTGCACAAATGTTACCTTGTCTGGCAGCTCGACGGTGCAGGACATGCGGGGCAGCTCCACGGTTCAGAACATGTGGGACAGCTCCACGGTGCAGGACATGTGGGGCAGCTCCACGGTGCAGGACATGCGGGACAGCTCCACGGTGCGGAACATGCGGGGCAGCTCCACGGTGCAGGACATGCGGGTCAGCTCCACGGTGCAGTACATGTCTGGCAGCTCGACGGTGCAAATCGCTGAAAACTTGTCTAAAGGTGTAAATGTCAAAACAATTATTTTATCACAGAACGCAATAATAAAAGATTGCCGCACAAAAACACTTTATGCGGTTGGCGATTGGAAATTATCAATCAAGGAGGAAAGCGATGCCTGAATTACATTACATAGGAATCTCCGCGGTGTTTGACCCTTACGCGGAGGCACAGGAGCCGGAACGATACACCGAATCCGGATACAGATGCATTATGGATGGGCATTTTGTGCCGGATTCTCTCGCCCTGAACGAGGCGGCGGAGGCAAGCGGTATCGTGTTGACCAAAGACACGACACAGGACTTTAAAGAAATGCTTGTGGACTGGTATTACTCCGGCCCGTTCATCCGTGTTGAGACTGGTGATGAAATCCCATGCGCGGTTTGAAGTTTTATGACGAGGGCCATATATACGAGTATCGCGGAGAACGCATCCCGAGTGTGTCAGAGATATTGCGCTTTATGAGCCGGGAAGTATACGGCGACATCAACAAGTACGTATTGGATAACGCCGCGCAGCGCGGCACGGCGGTACATTCTGCTACAGAGGCGCTTGACCGTTACGGCACAGTTGAGTGCTCGGAAGATATTTACGGTTACATACAAGCCTATGCGCGGTTCCTGAATGAGCACACGGTTGAATGGAAGTACATAGAATCTCCGATTGCGCATTCTCGCATGAAATATGCAGGAACAATCGACCGGGCCGGGATGGTAGACGGGTGCTTTTCAGTTGTTGACCTAAAGACAAATGCGGCGATAAAAAAGCCGCTGGTAAAAGCGCAGTTAAACGGATACAGAAAACTTTTGACGGAGCGGCGGGAGCGTATTGAAAGCCTTTATTGCCTTCAGCTTATTCCGGACGGACGGTACAGGCTTTATCCGACAGCGATTGATGATACAGAGTTTATGGCCTGCTACAAGATGCATATTGCAATGCAGAAAAAACAGAAAAGAGGAAAAATCGAATGAATGATAAAATGATGGACCTTGAGACAGCGCAGACAGAACTTGAGGCGCAAGGTGCACAGGCCGTTGATATGAGCGCCTCTGCATTATGTTCTGCGGAAGCCATGCAGCAGACGAAAAGCCTGGCCGAGAATATGGAACTTTTGACGAACATCGCAAAGGTCGCGCGGATCTATGCCAAAAGCAGTGTTGTGCCGCGCGATTACATGAACAATCCGGACAACTGCTTTGTGGCGGTCGAGATTGCCGGGCGCATGGGCGTTTCTCCGACGCTTGTAATGCAGAACCTTGTTGTTGTACAGGGACGTCCTGCGTGGAGCGGTCAGAGCTGTATCGCACTTGTGAACGGGTGCGGCAAATTTTCACATGATCTGGATTTTGTATTCGAGGGAACACCCGGAAGTGACGACTGGGGATGCCACTGCGAAACCGTGCGGAAATCGGACGGGCGCAAATTAGTAGGTACAACGATCACACTTGCGCTTGCAAAAAAAGAAGGCTGGTACAACAAAAACGGCAGCAAATGGCAAAGCATTCCGCAGCAGATGCTGATGTACAGAGCGGCAAGCTGGTTCGCACGGACATATTGCCCGGAGGTACTTATGGGATTCTCGACCGCAGACGAAGCGGAAGATATTGCGCCGGTGTCATCTCCCAAGGTCGTGAGTATAAAATGACCGACCCGTATATGGAGCCGATTCCATGCGAAATCATTCGATGCGACCACGGAAAAGGGTTCACGGTCTATGTGCCGTTTGAAAAAACGTATCTGCTCAATAAGCGTATCACACACTGCGAAATGCTTTTGACAGACGGCAGAAGAATCAGCCCGGAGCAGCGCAAGCGTATCCACGCGCTGCTCCGTGATATTGCCGCCTGGAGTGGGATGGACCCGGAACAGGTAAAGGCACTGCTGAAATATGATTTTATCGCGTATGAAAACTGTGAATATTTCAGCACATCGAATTGTGATATGACAACAGCGCGTTTGTTTCTCCAATTTATAATCGAATTTTGCATCAAATATGGAGTGCCGTGCCGCCGACCATTGTATGACGTAGCAGAAGATATTACAGCATATGTATACGCGTGTTTGGTGCACAAAAAGTGCTGCCTTACCGGGCGGAAAGCAGAGTTACACCACGTGGATGCCGTAGGAACAGGGAGAGACAGGCGTGAGATCGTGCACAAAGGCATGCGTGTGCTCCCGTTGAGCCGTGAAAAGCACATGGAGGCGCACACACTTGGGAGAGATACATTTTGCGACAAATACCATATCGTGCCGGTATCGCTCGATGAAGAGCTTTGCAAGATATGGAAACTGAAAGGATGAAATCTATGAAATGTGAATTTTGCGGGAACCCGTATGAGGGAAGTGGAGCACCGTGCGGTGCAGAGATATGTCCGGATTGCTGCAAGGAGTGCTACGAAAAAGACGGTTTTTGCGAAGATATCGACAGCGCCGAGTAAGGCGGTGAGCTGATGGCAAGAGAATTTTTTTGTGCCTATCACAGCATCTTGGAAGCCATGGAACCACTCAACGACGCAGAGTGTGGGCGGCTGTTCAGGGCATGCCTAAATTACAGCATGACCGGCGCACCGCAAGAGCTTTGCGGGAACGAGCGATTTGTATTCCCCGGCCTAAAGGCGCAGATAGATAGGGACATTAAAAAATATAACGACTTTGCACAAAAGCAATCCGAAAACGGGAAAAAAGGTGGCCGTCCTCCAAAAGCCAACGAAAGCCAAAAAACCCAAGCCTTTTTTGAAAAACCCAAAAAAGCCAAAGAGAAGGAAAAAGAGAAGGAGAAGGCAAAGGAAAAGGAAAATAAATATAACGCACAGCAAAAGCTGTGCTTAGAGTTTACGGACGACCTGGAATTGCAAAAAGCGTTGTTTGACTGGCTGGATGTTCGTAAGGCAAAACGCGCAGTGAATACCGAACGAGCTATACAGGGAAATCTCAACAAGCTCTGTGAGCTGGCGCAGGAAAGCGGGATGATGCCCCTCGAATATGTCCAGGAAGTTGTGCGCAGAGGATGGCAGGCATTTTATCCGATTGAACGTAGGCAAAGCACATATCAGTCCAAACAGCAATATACAGCGGAGGATGCCGCTGCGCAAATGCAGCGGATTCTTGCACAGGAGGGAAAGACATGACGAAACAGGACGTTGCAGAGCTGCTTACGATGAACTATGCATTGTATAAACTCGGCAGCAAGCCGCTCACGGATGCAGAGCAAAAAGCGATGCTTGATGTTTGGTACTGGCATTTTGGAAGCTATGATTACACGCTTGTGAAAAAAGCGTTTTTGAAAGCGAATGCAGTTTGCAAGTTCCCGATTCAAGCGGCGGATATTTTTGAACAGCTTCGGCAAATGGCGCTTGAGAACATGGAACCAGCCGCGAAACTGTGGGAAAACTTCTTGTCTGTTGCACGGAAAATGTCAAACAATGCAACCCGATATGGTTTTACTTTCCGGCTTCCAGACGGAAGAACGCAAGGCCAAGAAGCAAGAGATCGAAATCAAGAATTGTTTTTGTCGCTCCCGAAAGAAGTACAGGAATGGTGCGGAGGAATAAGCGGAGCTATTGAGGTCGGGAATCTGCCTGAGTCGGAGGCACAGAAATTTGAACGGCCGAGGTTTTTGAAAGAAATAGAAGTACAAAGGCAGTCGCTGAAGCCTGTTTTATGCATGAAGCAGGTGCCGAAGTTGGGAGAATGACATGAGTAAATACCACAGCCAGAAGGCGACATACAACGGCATAACGTTTGACAGTAAGCGTGAGAGGGATAGATACATAGACCTTTTGCTGCTGGAGCGTGCGGGAGAAATATCCGAATTGAGGTTACAGGTGTCGTTTGAGCTTATTCCCAAACAGGCAGGAGAACGCAGCTGCAAGTATATTGCCGATTTTGCGTACACTCGGAACGGAGAGATGATTGTTGAGGATGCGAAAGGTGTACGCACACCTGAATACGTTATCAAGCGAAAGCTGATGCTGTGGGTACATGGCATCAAGGTTCATGAGGTGTGAGAGATGAGCAAAAACCTTGCGCTTACGCTTGCCCATGCAAAGAACTCCGGTATCAAGGAAGGCATCGACGCTGTATGCGAAGCCATGGCGCTTGCGCACTACAACACCGCGATAGAGCTTGAGCTTGACGAGCGAGAGGTCGGAGCATTTTATACGCGGATGCGGCAGGAGCTGCTGGAGATCCTTGCACAGGGCGGAAGAGATACGTTTACAGATGAGATGCGGCACGCTATAGCGGTTGCATACGAAAAGATGGGCGTAGAGCCGATGTGATTGGAGGAATAGACCGTGGACGATTTGATAAGCCGAAAGGCGCTGATAGAAAAAGCATGGGAAGCAGATACACAGTGCGGATATGTGCAAGTGGTAGATGTCGGAGACATAGAGGACGCACCCGCAGTTGACGCCGCACCGGTGGTGCATGGTGAGTGGATAGAACTCCATGAAGAAAACGGGCATGAGGTGGGCACTTGCTCTCATTGCCTCCATGTGAGAATTGTTGATAATTACTGCCCCAACTGCGGCGCCAAGATGGACGGAGGGGATGACAATGAAAATTGAGACAGCCATAAATAAAATTCAGAAAGAATACGAAAGAACAAAAAATCTTGAATTTGTAAGAAATCCAATGGCCTACGCTTTATACCAAGTTTGGAAAGAGGCAGATAAAGACGGAGGGAATGACAATGACTGACTTGAAGCCGTGCCCGTTCTGTGGTGGAAATGCAAAAATATCATTCAAGGATTATCGCTTTATCGGATATAACGGAATTGGAGACAAAAAAGTGATGTACCGTGTGCAAATAATCTGCAATAAATGTCGAAGTCGTGGCAAGCCGATTATAACGCACGGCCTTGTGAATCCAAACCCATGCGTTAGCAAATGGGGAAACTGTTTTTTCGAAAAATCGGAACGATGCAAAAAAGAAACGGAAATGTTTGAACCTTATGTACAAGAAGCAATCGAAGCATGGAACCGGAGGGCTGACAATGGAAAGGCTGATTGACGCGAATGCGCTGTCGAAAAAATGGCAGGAAATGCTTGATATTAAAACCGGAGAAAAAGAAGAAATCGCAGTATATAAAATTTTCGAGATACTCATCAAAAGGTTGAGCCAAGAACCAACCATCGACCCAGTGCACGCTTCTGGCGCGTGCTACTGTCGGGAGTGCAAGCACTGGCAAGAACATTATGACTATTGCAAAGAGTTTGCGGAAGAGCGCAATCAAGGTGATTTTTGCAGCAGAGGCCAGCGCCGGGAGGGTTCACAATGAAAATTTTAGTAGCCTGCGAAGAATCGCAGGCGGTGACGATTGAGCTGCGGAGGCTAGGTCATGAAGCTTACAGCTGCGACATTGAACCATGCAGCGGAGGACATCCGGAATGGCATATACAAGCGGATGTTTTGCCGGTACTGAATGGCCGGTGCGATTTTGATACGGCTGACGGGACGCGGCACAACATAGCTGAAAAATGGGACATGATCATTGCATTTCCTCCATGTACTTATCTGACAGCGGCGGGAGCTGTCAGACTTTACAACGGGGATCATACAATCAGGGATCCGGAGCGGGACAGCCGCGGAAGAAAAGCGGCAAAGTTCTTCTATGAGATCCTGAATGCGGACTGTCCGAAGATTGCAGTGGAAAATCCGGTGCCGATGAAACGATATGGGCTACCTCCATACTCACAGGTAATTGAGCCGTATATGTTCGGGCATCCATGGAAAAAACGGACGTGTCTCTGGCTTCAGAACCTGCCGCCTCTGATGGCAACGGATATTATGATTCCAGAAGGATTATGGGTTGGTAGTACAAGTGCAAACAGAGACCCTACCATCTGCAACAGATATAAACTTCATAGTAATCGAAACTCAAAACGAAGAGCGAAAACCTTTCCCGGCATTGCAAAAGCCATGGCAGAGCAATGGGCCGGAGACATACGGGAGGGTTCACAATGCGAGAAATAGAAGTACATGAGTTTAAAAAAGTGCCGCGGAATTGCTCCACATGCCTGTATGGCAGAGGCCTTGGCTGCGGGAATGCGAATGTAGGAAAAGCGTATCTGGCCTATTTATACGGATTACGAGAATGCCCGCATTATTGGCTCGACCAGAATCGCTTTGAACCTGTTGATGGTCGCAGATGGTAGGAGGATTTACATGGAAAGATATACATACTTTGACAGTGGAAAATTTCGGCTTAAAATCGACGATACAGAATACAGTGGAGACTGGGTTGACCGCCTCGCCGCCTATGAGGACACCGGGCTGGAGCCGGAGGAACTGGCGCAGGCGGAGAAAGATGGGCGGCTTGTGGTGCTGCCGTGTAAGGTCGGGGATACAGTGTACAGGGTTGGTGCGTCCATCTGCAAGTGGCGAGAAATCGATCACTGCGACGAGTATTGCGACGGGTGGCAATACCGGGATTGTTGGGAGGGAACGAGAGCGGTTTTAGAAGAAAAATTTAGTTTGTGCGATCTTGAAAGTATCGGAAAAACCGTCTTTCTAACCCGCGAAGCCGCCGAGGCCGCGCTGAAGGAAAGGGAGGCAGAGCATGACAGATAAAGAGCTTGTAGAGCGGTTGCGGATACGTGCCAATGGCATGCTGGACGAATGGGATTCAATTCTATGTAAGCGTTCAGAGTTTATAACAGCAGCGAATCGCATTGAACAATTGCGCGCAGAACTCTACTTTGAAAAAATCGACAACACGAAGCTCAAAGGCGAACTTGCCACGGTGGCCGCAGAGCGCGACCGATACAAGGCGGAACGCGAGAACCCTCAGCCGCTGACCTTGGAGGAATTACGGCGGATGGACGGGGAGGTAGTCTATATACCAGAATCAGAAGAATATTTTGGTGGAATGGGCATAGTTTCCGTATCACAAGAAAGAGTTGTGGATGTCGGAGATCCTAAATTTGGGTATTGGCCGTTTCGTGAATATGGCGAAGGTTGGAGAGCCTACCGCTCAAAGCCGAAGGAGGGAAACAGGTGAAAGGCTGTAAGAACTGCCCGGCGTTTGCGAAATGCACCGTGACGTATCGTGGTTCGGGTTGTGCTGCTTTAAGAAGTACATACGGTGTTGAAACCGAACCGGAGATTATCACCAACGCCGACCGCATCCGGGGAATGGATGATAATGAACTGGCGGAGTTTCTTTCGACAAAACTTAATGATGATTTTTATGGATGTCCGGATTTGATATTGCAATGGCTCCAGCAGCCAGCAGAAGAGGAGCAGACATGATTTGTAAATATCGTGATGCAGAAAATGGCATGTGTTACTTACACAGCGATTTAAGCTATCCGCTGCTGGAATATTGCGTGGAAGGCCCGTGCCCGGATGAAGTTTTGATTTGCAACAGCTGCCCGCTCGATGGGCATTGCGAATTTGTGAAGTGTAAGGAGAAGGAGAATTAAGATTATGACGAACGTTGTACTTGTAAGGCATGAAGCCGACTATGGATTCGGTAATTATCTTTTTGAAACGCCTGTTGACTTGAAAAAAGGGCAGCGTGTGCGCGTGAAAACGCGCAGGGGCGAATCGGATGCTATTGTCATGCATGACAGCGCCAAAGTTGACGAAAATGCGCTTGCCATGATGGTGACTGCCTGTCATGCGAGCCTGCCGCTTGCGCCTGTGATTGGCGTGTATTCGTTCATTTCGGTGGGCAGAGGCGTAAAAATGTGTGAGGAGGAAAACCAGTGAAAGAAGTATTTGAAAAGGCAATCCTTACATACGGCCAGACCGCGCAAGAGGATGTAGCCATCGAAGAAATGAGCGAACTCATTAAGGCGATTTGTAAAATGCGTCGCGCCGGCGTGAACGAAAAGCCAGCGGCAACGGATGCCATCGTTGACGAGATCGCGGACGTATCCATCATGTTGGAACAACTCTGTATGATGTACGAGTGCTTTGAAGCTGTTGAAAATCGCAGAAGGTACAAGGTGCGCAGGCTGGCAAACAGGCTTAAGGAGGCCCCGGCATGCTCGAAATAATCATAGCTTTCGCAAAGGCTGTGGGAATTGTACTGCTTCTGTCCTGCCCTATTGTTATGTGGGCGTGTCTGGTGATTTCAGGGAGGTGCGATAATGAGCACGATTATCATAAGCAATGATATGACGCAACCATACAGTGAGATGGTTACAGAAGCACTGCATGAGTTTGCAAAGCGTAGAATAAATAAAATTGCGATGGTTGGCTTATCAGATGATGCAACCGACACAGTAATCGGTTATTACAATATGCAGGCTTTCGATAAATCTGCTGCCGCTGCGCACATACTGTCAGATGTTGTTATGCATATTTTACTGGCAAATACCGATGCACTGAAAGATGCTTTGAATGACGAAGCAAGCGAATAATGGAGGTTCGATGATGATTGAGCGACAGTGTGAAGTGTGTGGCGCTCCGATGATATTAAAGAGACCGAACTCGTCTCGGAAATATTGTGATGCATGCGCTAAAAAGGTAAGAATGGAAAATCAAAAAATAGCACAAGAACAACTAAAATTGAAAAGAAAAGCCGAGAAAATAAGGGAGCGGGACAAGCTCGGTGCATTTTTAAGGGAGCTGGATACATATAACAACGAGCGCCGTAAGCGCGGAGAATGCCCTGTAAGCTACGGGAAATATGTGGCAATGCGCGGAGGTTTGATAAATGGAATATGAAAAGCTTAAAAACTATGAACGATATTGGCGGGCGAATCGAAGCATTGAGCAACGCATAATGGCGATGAAATCCGCTGAAACCAGCATTACACCACAGACCGGAGATGGTAGCCAGCACATAGGCGCACACGACCCGATGAAAGCAGTAGATATGCGAGTTGATTGGTGCGCCTCACACAGCGAGGATTACGCCAAGAACCTTGCTGTGATGCGTGAAGTGGATAAAGCCATTGATTCGCTTCAAGACCCGTTAGAACGAGAAATATTGCGGCTAAGATACACGGATTTTAGATATGGACAGCAGATGTCATGGCCACAGGTTAAAGAATCGCTTTATGGAAAAATGAGTGTGGGAAAGATGACAATATATCGTTTGCATGATGATGGAGTGAAGCATTTTTGTGAGTTGGGACACAATGGTACATAATGGGACTTTGTGAGACTTGAAAGCTATACAAATGATGCGGTAAAATATAATCGAGAAAGCGCGTAGAGAAATCTGCGTGCTTTTTCCTTTCTGCGCTAGGGAACGCCATGACTCTGATTTGTCAAAGCCCGGGCAAAGCGCGGAAAAAAGCGAGCTGCCACCGATCAGGCGATCCTGTGGGGCCGACGCTGGCAGACGTGCCAACCGTGAGAGCCGGTTAATACCGCCGCGGGTCGGGAATATAACCCGCATCAGTTTTATAGCTCATCTGCCATGTGTAGAAGGAGTATACGAAAGCGTCCCAGTCCTTGGGCGCTTTTTGCAGAATGGAGCCGCGCAAGCTCCTTGTAGGAGCGTATCATGCGCGCCGGTAGATACAGCAGCCCGGATTGTGATACAGACCCCGCCACGCGAGCCGAAAGGCAGCGTACCATGGCGGGGTCGACCTATAGGAGGATACAGCATGCAGATAATCAAAGCGATAGCCTTTGTAATTGAAGCAATTATGGCAATATATTGGCTATTAAAAGATGATCGCCAAAGAGCGATTTTCTATATGATTTTAATGCTGTTCCTTGTTTGAATATGTGTTGCTTGTCTGCGTGAGGTCAATCGGCACACCAAAGCGTAACGTATCGGTTGAGAACGGCTTCGATTCGTATCAAAGAACGGGTAATTAGAGGCCCGTAATACGTGACGCGCCTCAAAGTACAAGAGGCTGACACGCCGGAAAGACGGCGATGCATGGAGAAAGAGCTGGGCGGCACAGCAGCTTAAAGGTATAGCCTGGTAGCGTTCACGGGTTCAAATCCCGTTTTCTCCACATACCAATTGGTAAAGAAACCCGGACGCATACCGGGTCAACAAAGCAATGATGCCGGGGAAGACCCGGCAAGAAGATTTAGCCTATATGGGTTTATATAAAGAGGGTGGTGTTATGGCTGCAAGGTTGACCGACAAGCAGAAAAAGAAAATTATTGCCGATTATCTTGAAACTGAAAGCTATAATGCTACTGCAAAAAAAAATGGGGTTTGTGGGCAAACAGTACGTCGTGTTGTTGAAGAATCTCAAGGAATCGCAGAAAATCTCAAACGAAAAAAAGAAGAGAATACGGCAGATATTTTGGCTTATATGGAAAGCAAGCGAAACGCCGTGTGCAACATCATTGAAGTTGGATTACGTGTACTTCCTAAAAAAATCGAAGATGCAAGAACGGCTTCTGAAGTTACAACGGCGATTGGTACATTAATCGATAAATTCACAGCCTTTGGAGGAGCTACGGCAGAAACGGCAAAAGAGGATGGATTGTCGAAGAGCTTGAGAGAAATAGCGGAGGATTTGGAAAGCGATGATTAGCGATAAACAAAAGAAAATCCTCGCTTTCCCTTACTCCAAATACGACGCCATCATCTGCGATGGTGCTGTGCGCTCTGGAAAGACATCTATTATGATGTGGGCGTTTGTAGATTGGGCAATGCGGGAGTTTTCCGGTCAGCGATTCGGAATTTGCGGTAAAACTGTAGACAGCGCAAGCAAAAATATTGTGGTTCCGTTTGTTTCAATGACACTTGCAAAAGAACGATATACTTTGCGATGGAGGCGCGCTGATAAAATTTTAGAAGTGCGACGTGGAGCTGTTACAAACTATTTTGAGGTTTTTGGTGGAAAAGACGAATCCTCTTTTGCATTGATACAAGGGAGAACTTTAGCAGGGGTACTGCTTGACGAAGTGGCGCTGATGCCAGAAAGTTTTTTTAATCAGGCCCTTGCTCGATGCTCGGTGGATGGCGCAAGACTGTGGTTTTCTTGCAACCCGGACAATCCACATCATTGGTTTTATATTAACTGGATAAAGAAACATAAAGAGCGAAATGCCCTATATTTGCATTTTGAAATGACGGACAACCCATCATTAAGCGAAAAAACGCTTGAACGGTACAGAACGCAGTATACGGGCGTTTTCTACGACCGATACATACGAGGATTGTGGGTTGCTGCTGACGGGCTGATTTATCCCATGTTTGGCGAGTCAAATATTGTAGATGATATTCCGGACAGCGGAGAATATTACATCAGCGTAGACTATGGTACGCTAAATCCATTCTCGGCAGGGCTTTGGTGTTGGGATGGGAAACACGCAACAAGGATTCGAGAGTATTACTATTCCGGCAGAGACGAGCGATTGAATAAAACGGATGAAGAATATTATTCAGAGCTTGAAAATTTGGCAGGCGATTTACAAATTCGTTCGGTTGTTGTGGACCCGTCCGCCGCATCGTTCATTGAGGTAATTCATCGGCATCATAGATTTTCCGTGCGTAAGGCTGTAAACGATGTAGTACCTGGGATTGTAACAACTGCAAGATATTTGCAGGATGGCACGATAAAAATACATCGTGATTGCAAAGATGAAATCCGAGAATTTGGGCTTTATAGATGGGACGAAAAATCGAATGAAGATAGACCAATCAAAGAAAACGATCATGCAATGGACGAAACAAGATATTTTGTGATGACAATTCTGCGATATAAAGCGGGAAAGGAAAAATACATTCCGTTGAGCGAAAGGGTGGTGAATTGGTATTAAGACATATAACGATTGGGCTTATGCCAATAGAGATGAAAATGCTCGAATGTCTTTTATTGAAGCTGCAATAAAAGAGCATAAAACATCAACGATGTATCGTATCGCAGCAGACGCCGAAGAATACGATAGGCAGAGAAACATAACAATCATGTCGTACCAAAAACTGCTTTATACCATGAGCGGTAAAGCTGTGCCGGATAATTACAGTGCTAATTACAAAATGGCGTCTAACTTTTTTAATCGGTTCGTTACACAGGAAAACCAGTATTTGCTTGGGAATGGCGTTACGCTTGAAAAAAAGAGCAACAAAGAAAAGCTTGGAAGCAATTTTGATAACGTAATTCAGAAAGCGGGACGTAACGCTTTAGTACAGGGTGTATCATTTGGGTTTTGGAATAATGATCATTTAGAAGTGTTCAAACTGACCGAATTTGTACCGTTGTATGATGAAGAAAACGGAGCACTCATGGCTGGTATACGATATTGGCAAGTTGATGCAGATAAACCATTGCGCGCCACATTGTACGAGCTTGATGGGTACACAGAATATATTAAGTTGAAAAACAAAGATATGACCGTGAAAGAAGAAAAAAGGCCATATATTTTAATTACAAGGGCAAGTGCTGTCGATAATCCTGAAATTGTTGACGGGAAAAACTATCCGGGTTTCCCGATTATACCGTTTTGGGGAAATCCTCATAGGCAAAGTGAGCTTATTGGTTTGAGGGAAAATATAGACGCATACGACCTGATAAAAAGCGGATTTGCGAATGATTTGGATGATGTTTCACAAGTTTACTGGTTGATAAAAAACGCAGGCGGAATGGATGATCTAGACGTTGCCAAATTCCTTGATCGTGTAAAAACAACTAGGGCCGCCGTAGTAACAGATACAGGGGCTGGAGCAGAGATTGAACCGCACACAATTGATATCCCTTATGAATCTCGTATAGCATATTTAGAGCGTTTGGAGCAAGATATGTATAACGACTTCCAAGCTCTTAATGTAACATCTTTGCAAGGCGGGCAAAAAACGGCAACGGAAATTGATGCAGCATATCTTCCACTTGATTTGAAAGCAGACCAGTTTGAATATTGCGTATTGGAATTTCTGAACGGGCTATTTACTATCGCAGGCATTGAAGACAAACCTACTTTTACGCGAAATAAAATCAACAATCCGACAGAAGCAATGAACACTTTAATGCTCGCTGCGCCGTATTTAGATGATGAGTACATTACGAAAAAAGCGTGCACAATTCTAGGCGATCCGGATGCAGCAGATAAAATCTTGAAGCAAAAAGCCGCAGATGAAATGCAACGCTTCGATGAGGTAAATATCAATGCCGACGCCGGACAAAGCGCATCAGCTAACGGATGAAGAATTAAAAAAACTTGAGCGCCGAATTGCTAGTATTTACCGCAAAGCACGAGATGAATTGCAAGAGACTGTTGACGCTTATTTTGAATCTTTTGCTAAGCGGGACGAGGAAATGAAAGACCTGATCGGCACCGTCGTAAATGGCAGGGAATGGACGGAGCAGGACTATAAGCAATGGAGGCTGGCCCAGATCGGGCGCGGAAAACGGTTTGAGACTCTGCGGGATAAAGTGGCGGAGCGGATGACTAAGGCCAATGAAACGGCTGTCTCCTATGTAAACGACGCCACACAGGGTATTTACTTATTGAATCGCAACTATGCCGCTTACACCATTGAGCAGGTGGCCGGCGATGTGGGCTTTGACCTTTGGGACGAACAGACAGTAAAGCGCCTGATTGTGGAACAGCCTGATTTGATGCCTTATTATCCGCCGAAAAAGGCTGTAAAGCGTGGCATTGATTTGACCTATGGAAAGAAGCAGATTTGTGCCGATACACAGGTGATGATAAAAGCTCTCACCGAAGGGAAAGAGACGATTGACATCATGGCTGCGGGCACTGCTATGCGTTTCCTTACCGCCTATTTAAGTGTGACTCCGGGGGAACGGACAATCACAGGAACAGCCCGTATGCAGCAACGCCCGATACAGATATTAGTCAATGCGCTTCGTGAGTTAGGAGCTGAAATAGAGTATACCCGCAATGAAGGATATCCTCCCCTCCGCATCAAAGGTGCAGAATTGAAAGGAAACGAAATAACACTGAAAGGAAATGTCAGTTCCCAATATATATCTGCTCTATTGATGATAGGTCCGGCACTCAAAGACGGTTTGACTTTGCATTTAAGCGGGGAGATAATTTCCCGTCCTTATATCAATCTTACATTGCAACT
>OGKF01000192.1_pt1 | contig 37316 bp, 24 predicted proteins | sample 1572391 | NCBI WGS metagenome assembly OGKF01 (sample SAMEA2582095, study PRJEB24529) | metagenome | biome: Human gut stool | place: China | collected 2011
TCTTGTCGCCCAGACCCATCTGCTGCACAGCTGCTGCGCTGTCGCCGCCGCCGATCACGGTGGTAGCATCGCTCTCAGCCATAGCCTTGGCAACTGCCAGAGTGCCAGCTGCCAGAGTGGGGTTCTCGAACACGCCCATGGGGCCGTTCCACACAACGGTCTTGGATGCCTTGACAGCATCGGCAAACAGCTTCATGCTCTCGGGGCCGATGTCGCAGCCTTCCATGTCAGCCGGGATCGCGGTGACAGGAACAACCGTGGTCTCAACAGGAGCGTCGATGGGATCGGGGAAGTCCTTGATGCAGACAGCATCAACGGGCAGCAGCAGCTTCACGCCCTTCTCCTGAGCCTTGGCCATCATTTCCTTGCAGTAATCCAGCTTGGAATCGTCGCACAGGCTCTTGCCGACCTCGTAGCCCTGAGCCTTGACGAAGGTGTAAGCCATGCCGCCGCCGATGATCAGGGTATCGACCTTCTCCAGCAGGTTGGAGATAACATTCAGCTTGTCTGCGACCTTTGCGCCGCCCAGAATAGCGGTGAAGGGACGAACGGGATCGTTCACAGCGTTGCCCAGATACTTGATCTCCTTCTCCATCAGGTAACCAACAGCGGTATCCTTGATGAAGTCGGTGACACCTGCAGTGGAGCAGTGTGCACGGTGGCAGCTGCCGAATGCATCGTCAACATATGCATCAGCCAGAGAAGCCAGCTCTTCGCTGAACTCAGGCATGTTCTTGGTCTCTTCCTTGCGGAAGCGGGTGTTCTGCAGCAGAACGACATCGCCGTTGTTCATGGCAGCAACAGCAGCCTTTGCGTTCTCGCCCACAACGTTGTCGTCGTCAGCAAACACAACGGTCTTGCCCAGCTTTGCGCTCAGAGCCGCAGCAACAGGTGCCAGGCTGAACTTTGCCTCGGGGCCGTTCTTGGGCTTGCCCAGATGGCTGCACAGGATGACCTTTGCGCCATCGTTGACCAGCTTCTGGATGGTGGGCAGAGCTGCGTTGATGCGGTTCTCGTTGGTGATGACACCGTCCTTCATCGGGACGTTGAAATCGCAACGGACAAGCACCTTCTTGCCGCAGTAGTTCTGATCGTCGATCGTCTTCTTACCTAAACCCATGGTAATAAACTCCTCTCAAGTTTTAATTTCTGAACTAGAGTTTCGCTCGCATTCGGGGGATCTTGCCCCGTTACTCTACTATTATAAACAAAAACCGTGCACATTGCAAGGTAGCAAGATAGATAATAGTTTAACAAACATTTGCCGCTGATGCACGGAAATGTGTGTATTTTGACCGAAAGCCGCAGCCTTACCGTGTTTTCCGGCAGAACATTCCGCAAATGCGGCCATACATTCCCCATATGAACTTCTGGTTCCGCTGATCCCGCTCAAAAATTGCTTCCACACCAGCATAGCCGCTCGCCTTATACTTCCTGAAAATTTTATTTCTCAGTCTGGTATACCTCGTTGGCCGGTTCAGCTGCGTGTTCTCCTGAGCAATGTTAGAAAATTCGACCGGATAGCTCTCTATCTTCGCACCGTATTTCTCGACAAGGTGTTGTCCGCATTCCGTGTTTATCAGCAGGCAGGAAACGCCTTCTTTGCTATTGATCGTTCCTCCCTGTTTCACCAGAAGCTGCGGATCATATTTCTGAACGCCCCAATAATCTCCAACGGTAATGTCGCCCACACGCTGTCTTTGTGCGTAAGGGCATTGGTAGCATGACCTCGTCCGCATATTTCGCAGCATTTTTTTCGCCTTGGTGGATAAACTTAGAACCAAGTCCTGATTGCCATTTCTCGCGCTGCCAATCAATGCCGGCCGATGTCAAGTCTTGGACAACATTTTTTACAAATAAATTTGAAAAAACGCCAAAAAAATAAGCCCTACAAGGCTTTCAGTCGGTATCGAACCGCTCTGAGCCTTGTAAGGCTTAACTGTTACTCTATATGATTTTATCTTAGACTGCCTGCAGCGGAGTGTTTTCCATCACTTTCTTAAACTGCTCCACTGTCATTTTTGCCTTTTCAGCAGCGCGCTCTATTTTTAAATCACCGTCTCGAACAAGCTGCACCAGCATCCGCATCTCACCAATGTTGATGCCTTCTTCTCTACCTTCAGCCTTTACGCCCTGACTAAGGTTGCACATAACAAGCACCTCCCTTTCCAGTTCTTTGTTCATTGCAACACCAAATTCTTCTTCAAGAATTTTCTTTTTCTCAGTAGCTGCTCTGGAAGAAGAGAGCAACACATCCATAAATTTCACAATACCTGTATAGTTTTCTGTACCCGGCTCTCCCAAACAAATCGTTACAACACTCATCAAATCGTAGTTTTCCGATTTTTCAACAGCGTTTCCAATCAACTGCTCTGGTCGGATAGAATAACGAATCAGAGTGTTTTGGAACTCCTTGGTTGGGTGTGTACAAACCCAGATAGAGTACACTTTTCGGATTTTCCCATACTCCGAGTTCGTGAATATCGGACCATGCTGTGCGGAGATCATCCTGCTGCAATAATAGATTGCTCGCTTTGTCAACGGGTATCCCGGATTAAAAGCCGTCTGCGCTTCCACATTGATAATAAGACGTATCACATCTTTCTGTGCAGTAGAACCTTCTGACGCTGGTGCGATTGCATCGAACCGGACATCATAATTGATGGTTCCTTCCGTCAACGTAGAATCCTCATTATTGCTTCCGACAATTACGTCAGAAGTTTTTTTGGGTCTGTTTGTATCATCAACATGAACGCCAACCGTGCCCACTTCCGGCGTTCCTTCGATATACTTCTCTGCAATTTCGTCTACGGAACAGGCACTGTACTCATTCACACAGTTCTTCATAATCTGTGCCAGAATCTGTTTGTTGGCAAGCAGCTTCTTGGCAGCCTTATCATAACTCGAATCGTATTCCGTCTGCGTTATCGCATGAGCAAGTTGATTTTCCATCGGCATTCACTTCCTTACAGCAGGTTCAACGGGAGCGTATACTACACCTATTGTGCTTTCATCTTACCATAAAACACTTTGCATATCAAGCTGGCAGATGTAAACTTTTCATCATAGATTTGTCCATATTGCCCACTCTGGTTTAAATTCAAGTCAGCATAATTCAGCATAATATTTCAATAGAGCAACACCTATATTCAAGATCCTTCCCGCCTTGACTAACATTCCCGTTCATCGTTTTCAAGTGAAATGATAACTGCGTTTTTCTCAGCTTCATATCTTCCTTTAAACTGATGATCCTTTCCAGCGGCTAGTCCATTTGCCTCCAGTAGCGCCTGAATGAACTGTATTCCGTTAATCATCATTCGGCACTGCCCATCGGTCAGCAGCCTGTCTGGAACCTTAAAGGACATGGGATGTTCAGCGGTGCACGGAGTAATCGCAATAGACTTCCGATCTTTCCTCTGCAAAACACAAATATAGGTCGGACTCCCAAGAATACGAATAACATCTTTTCCCACATTCATTCTTCGGCTTTCTGCCGGAATCGTTACCAGCAGATTCATAATTCGTCCAGAACTCATGTCAGTATTCCTTTCTCAACAACCTCACTGCCCGGTCGTTGTACATTTTCAGGCTGTTCCGGAAAATCTGGTAAAGGTATATTTTCAGATTCTTCACATTGCGGTATCGGTACTGAAATAGTATCTGTTTTCTGTTCAGGCTCATCCAATACAACAGAGCCCTGATACCCAATAAAATCCTCGAACAGATTCATCTGATGACCAGCGATGTAATCATTATAAGATTTCCCGATCCGATCCTTATAGACATCCGGGAAAAACTTTATCTGTTTCTTCTTCATTTCGCCAGTAAGCGGGTCTGTATATTCCTGTGGCTTCGGTGTGAACATGATTGCTTCTTCCAAATCGAACAACATACAAAGGCCCTGATCAGAATTAGCCACCCGTCCAAGCACTTTATAACGACATTCTCGGTTCCAGTTCATGAGTTTGAAGATATTTTCCACAAATTCCAAAGATGTAATATCCTTATTCACCCAGTTTTCGTCCTTCTGCCGTGCCCATTCAACAGACGCGCTGTCCTCTTCCGGGCACATGATCAGCGCAAGCCGCTTCTTGTTTGGATGCAGAATTGGAAGAACATACTTAATTCCTTCAAAAAGCCGGATACAGGCCATGTTGAATTTCATAACGCCATATTTTATGCTCACTGCAGGTTTATTCAGCATGGAAAACTGGGTGCGCGGCGGAAGTTCATAGCCATCGAACTTTTCGTACTCCAGTTCTCTTTTATGTTCTTTCCGTATCTGTGCAAGTTCACGAATCAAGGAGATTTCCCGAACGCTCAGTTCCTGCTCCCTGCTTTTTTCTTCCATTTTGCAAATCCTCCTACATCGACATTAAAAGGTCGTCCAGTTCACGCTGAACTTCACTTCTGCTAGGAATTGCGCCAATCATGGGATTTTCTACGACTTGGCCAGATTCCATCACATCACTAACTGTAATGCTCTGAACCCATTTACTCCGATATAACCGGCATTTTAGATTCATCGAACAATTTCCTTGTTCATACTGATTTTTCCCAGTCAAAATCCGGGACTCATCTAATTCAAAAATCAGAAATTTTGCATTTCCCTGACCCCGGCAGATACCACGGCACTGGTAGCGGTAATTCATTTTCCAGTTCAGCGTTTGAAAGACAAGCCCAGAAAATGCTCTTGCTGAAAAACTACTATGAACGTCATTGTCATCTCTCCAGTGCATCGCCGTTGAAGAGTCACAGTTGCTCTTTCGCAGGATCATGACCTGCAGAATCGGATGATAGAGCAATTCCACATACTCGCAGCCTTCCAATCGGGTATGGCAAGCCTTGCTGAAACGGATTCCGTTTTTTGAGATTGTCATAACTGGGCTGCTTTGATTGATAAAACATGTGCCAGATACCGTCAAATAATCAGATGGCAATGCCATATCTGATTTCTTTCCAGACCGCATTTCTGCCATCTTGTTCAGTTCGACCACTTCTTCCGGCAGATAAGCACTCAGACAAAGGCTGCGGATGCTTTCGGCATTGATACCGCTCCAGTTCGGATGGATACCTACAAATCCTTTCAGTGCTCCCTGATTGATTACCACAATATCCTGCACTCCACACTTATTCCTGCTGGATGCCACAAGATGTGCAGCCCGTGCAATCTCCTGCGAAACAATCGCTTCGTGATGCTCCGGGACATAGGCAGAGCAGCGATTCCCGTTATTCTTTGTGACCTTGCCCAGCTTGTAGTCCACTACAATGCTCTTCCGGGCTTCCAGATCACCCCAGCGGCGTTCATTTTTCATGATGTTTGCCACCATTACGCCGTTCCACTCCTGCCTGCCGCGCAGGGTGCTGCGCTTTTTCTGCGTCAGGATCATTGCAATCTGTTCGTAATCATAGCCCTGGATAAACGCCAGAAAGATAAAACGTACCGTCTTTGCTTCTTCCGGCTCGATCACCAACTGTCCATCCTTCGTATGCCGATACCCCATCAGGTCAGCCACCGGGTACTGCCCTGTCATAATACGCTGGTCATACGAAAGGACCATGCGGCGGCTCTTGTTGCCCGATTCCCAGTCTGCCAAAAGAGCCTGAATGTCAAGACTGTATTGACTGCTTGGATTCAGCGTGTAGATGTTTTCAGTTTCAAAGTACACGCCAATGGGATGTGCCGGGTGCATAGTTTTCAATGCTGCGATCTGCGTCATACAATCCGAAAAATTCCGGGCAAACCGCGAAATGCTGGCACAGATAATCAAATCCATCTTCTGGTCTTTGGCATCTCGCATCATGCGCTTAAACGCATCCCGTTTTCGCAGTGAAGTACCCGATTTTCCTTCATCGCTGTAAATATCCTGCAAATTCCAGTTTTCCGTTTCTGCAATCTTTTTGGTGTAATATAGAGTCTGGTTTTCAATGGAAGAAATCTGTTCTTCGCTGGAAGTGCTGACACGGGCATAAACGGCTACACGCTTCAGGTCGCTGTCGTAAATCGACGGTGTCGGTTTTGCCGGACGAAAGTAGTCTTTTGCCGTTTTCTGGCCCTGTTCTGCCTGCTTATGGATTCTGTCACGAATCTCTGCTTTTCGCCTTTCAGATTCCAGATGTCGGCTCTGCCAGTCTACTCCACTCGGCAGCACTTCAAGGTTTTCTACCGAAATACACTCTACGTCTTTTGGATTATACTGTCCTTCCACGTTCATTTTTCTTCAGCCTTTATCATTTCATGTTCCAGTCGGATTCTCCACTCAAGATAATCTTTCCTTCGGATCGATGTATATTTTTCAGCCAATTCTTTCAGGCTCTGCCGTTGGTTATCAACATCAAGAATGGTGTCGATTCTCTGGTCGTCATCATCCGTAACAACGTCCACTCGCATCGGCATGTCAAACAGATATTGCAGCAAAAAACAGAAATCACAGGTGTTCGCTGCAAGATAGGCCCTTGTCTGCGAGAAAATCAGATTGACGGCACCATTTTTGCAATCTTTGAGCAGATGCACCATTTCCGGGCGTTTGTAGATTTCCTTATTCCCCGTAATGTCGATGTAAACGCCCACCAGCTTTTTATCAGCATCATCCCTGAACTTTTCAGCATAGTAGGAGCTATGATAGGCTACTGCTGCGTCTTTGGAACGCTCCCACAGCTTTGCAAGTTTCACATAGCCGCCAACTTTATGCCTGTGGTCCATTTACAGCACCTTCTTCCGGCTGAACACTCCAATACCATCTCCGCTTCTTCTGGTAGCAGTGGATTCCCATTTCCGTTTTTACCATCCGTGCTACTCGCTTGCTGATACCCTCATTGTCCAGACGACAATAAATTTCATTTGCGCTCATATCGCCTTTTTCAAGGAAATGCTTGATCCAGTAGGCAGCTTTCTGTTGCTCTGTATCAAATTTAGGTTCGGCGTCCGGCTGTTGTTTTTCAAAAAGCTGTGGCCTGCATTCCAGCCATCGAAAGCCCTTGTCGGCAGAAATGGAAAAGCGGATGTCTTCTGCCGTAGGCGCAAGACTGTTTTTGATTTGATGTACGATTCTTATATCACGGTTCTCGGCATCCCGTTCCACCTGCAGGACACTTCGTGCTGCTGCCACAACATCAATGCTTCCCAGGCTGCGGTACAGCCCTTTGGAGCCTTCTTTTTTGTTGAGGTGTCCAATCAGAACGATAGCGCAGTCGTAACCAGCAGCCCACATTCCAAGGCGGCGCATGAGTTTCCGCGCTCTGCCTGCGATTTGCAAATCCGAATCGCTGCCAAGATAAGCCTGAATCGGATCGATCACGACCAATCGAGGCCGGAATTCAATGATTGCCTGACGGATGCGCTCATCATCCAATGTAAGGCCGTTATAGACTTCTTCATTGATGAAAGCGATCTTCCCGCAGTCTGCTCCGCAGCGTTCCAGACGGGGCTTTATCGTGTCTGAAACGCCATCCTCTGAGCACTGATAAATCACTTTTTGCGGCGCACCAATTTTGCATCCGTCCGGGGTCTTACCTCCTGTTGAAAGTTCCGCAATCAGATTCATCATCATGGTAGATTTTCCATCGCCGGGATCACCCTGCAGCAGTGTGATTTTTCCGATTGCAATAAAGGGATACCACAGCCACCGTACATCCGTTGACTGAACTTCGCTATACAGTGTCAGCAGCCGTTCCATTTCGTTTTCCTCACTTTATTTTCGCAGCTTGATTTCATGCTTTTATTATACTCTTTTCAGATGATTTTTTCTGTAAACCACCTGTTTACACGTGCTCCAGAATGTAAACAGGTGGTTTACATTTTGCTTTCAGAATACACGATTGATGAGGGTGAACACTTATGTACTCTGAACTCATTATTCTCTTCTTGTTATTACGACTAAAAGCGTAAATAATGGTAATGTCTTATGCGGGCGTAAGAAAGGAATGTTTTCTATGTCCGTTAATCGCATTGCTTTAGGTAAACGAATCAGTTTTTATCGTTTAAAGTTCAGCATGACTCAGGAAAAGCTTGCCGATTTGACCAACTGTAGTCGTGAATATATTGCCTATCTTGAAAACGGAGTCAAGACCCCCAGTTTGCCAATCTTGGTTGATCTCGCCAATGCTCTACATATTTCTGTCGATGCGTTACTGGTTGACAGCCTCGATTATTCTCTTTCTTCCTCTGATTCCGATTTACATCGCCTCTTATTAGACTGCAACGAAACTGAGCAGGAAATCATTATCCGCACGGCGAGGGAGTTAAAGGCCACTCTTGTCAGCTTTGGAATTTAACATCCATCCGTATTAAAATCACAAAATAAAAAAGCCCGCATAAGCTGCAGACGCACCCTCGAATCCTCCTGGGTGCTGTCTGTGGTTTATGTGAGCCTTCGTTTGTGGTAGCTGAAACTCGATATCCACCTTAGATCAAGAAGTCGCTGCAACCACTTTTCTGCATAGCTGCTCGGTAGCTAGTTAGACCTTTTCAATCTGTAACCTTCCCATTCCTACGGAATGAAACACCCGCCTAGTCGAGAAGATTTACATCCTCTCACCTAGACGGGTGTTACCTTTTGTTTACTTTTCCATCAGCGTACAGCTTTAATAATAAAGCCAGCGCATACCATCCCAATATGGCTGAACTTCTCCTCTGGATTCATGTTGCTCATCAAAAAGGTCAAATGCAATTAGCCTAGCCGTATGAAAATCATCAATTCTACGATTATTATATCGAAACACACTTTGTCCTCCATAGAGAACACCCCAACCTGCTCCAAACTTACTTTTCATAATCGTTATATTTTCGCCCTTATACCGTAGCACATATTTTCCTTGCGCGCGTTCCTGCCATTCTCTGCGCATAAAATTTTTCTTGCGATTCAAGCGATTTTTTAGTTCTCTCTCAGACTTTTGAGGGTTGATATAGTCGTCCGTCATATGTTCTGCGCATACGCATCCCACACGCAGTTCGCCATTAAAATCAGAATGCTGTAAAATGTGAACGTAGCGTATTTTCTCTTGTCCACACATTTCGCACTGTTCGTATTCTACATCATCGCCAAATTCTAAATCCTCACCCAAATCTTCTATTCCTATTTCTTTCCATCCTTTATGCGGAATCCCTTCTCGTTCCCATCTTGCCAATTTTGCTCACCATCCTATTGTTATTCTCCAAGCATTTATTCATGCAGTTCCAATGGCAGACCATCTGGATCAAAGAAAAATGTCATCTTCTTTTGGGTGTAGCTGTCCAATCGAATCGGTTCGCATCCTATCCCCATCTGCTCCAGTTCTGCTACAGTGGCTTCCACATCATCCACCCGGAACGCCAAATGCCGCAGTCCGCAAGCTTCCGGTCGATTCACGCGCTTAGGTGGGTTCGGCTCTGCGAAGATCTCCAGTTCAATCGCATCAGTACCCTCACCAACGCGCAAATCCAGTTTCCAGTCACTCCGTTCTTTACGGAAGTTTTCTCGTACAATCGCAAATCCCAGCTTATTCACATAGAAGTCTTTCGCTTTTTCATAATCTGAAACGATGATTGCCACATGATGAATCGCTGCTAATTTCATTTTCTAGGTTTCACCTCTCCTTATATGTACCACACTTGTCGAATCGTTGCTGCTGCCAGTTCCAAAAACACTACCACACTGCCGACCACCTGTGGAATCATAAAAATCACAAATCCACCAATCAGCATTTGAAGTGCTTCTATCCCCTGCGATTGTTTCATCAGGAACGAAAGCACTGCTGTTGCCAGCAGTACACTGCCCAGCAGATAGAATACCCATGCCGAACAGCAATGAAGGAACGTCACGAACCATTTCAGTAGCCATACTACGACGAGTAGCGGCAGGGTCAATAAGGTCAATATCAGTTTTACCAGCTTTCGGGTTATACTCATTTCGTCCTCCTTCCGGTTGGTCTGTTGCTCATATTATAACATACTCTTTGATGTTATATCATGGGCAACTTCGCCTTTTTGAAATTCATTCTGTGTGTAATGCTCTCACGGCATCCTGTATACTCTGCTCATATTTAAACCGTACTACGATACGCCCACCCTCATGCACATAAACATTTTCAATGAAGGCTGACACCATGCTTGCCGTAAGTCTCGTGCCGTGCAGAAAATTTTCTGCCTGTTCTGCTGCTGCCCGCACCGTCCCTGGAACAACGCTCTTGACAGATTCTTCCGCTTTGAATTGTTCGATTTTGTCCTGCACTTCTGTAATCTTCCTATCGCATTCCAGTTTTTTGCTCTTATAATTGTCCAGGGAGAGCGTTCCTGCCGCGTACTCCTCATACATCCGCATCTTCTCACCTTTCAGATTTTTCAGTTCCTGCTCCATCAAAGTTTTTCGGCGGCTTGCCTTTCTACTGGCTTCTTTTAAGCTCTGTTCTTCCTTTTTAATATCACTATAGAGTGAGTCCAATAGAGAAAGTTCTTTTTTTAATGCCTGAAACACTGCATTTTCAATATCACTGGCCTGATATATTTCCGATGAACATTGGGTCTGACCGATAAGTTCCATTCCCTCTCTGCACCAGAATATGGGAGAAGCCTGTTTGTAGTCATATCCCAGGACTCGTCTGCAATTACCGCATCGAATTTTCCCCTTAAGGGGAAAATCCACGCTTCCCATCACTACTCTATGCCCGTTGTTTCTTATGACAAGCTGCGCTTTTTCAAATTCTTCCCGGCTGACGATAGCTTCATGGGTTCCTTCCGTAATGTATTGTTGCCCTTTGGGAACAATGCGAATGATTTTCTTGCCAGAAATTAACCTTTGACTTTTTCCCAGAACCATCGCTCCGGTGTATACATACGCCGTGAGGATTTTCCAAACGCGAGAACTATCCCAAAGAATCACAGGTGCAATCGTGTAAGTCGTTTCTTTTCCATACGCCTTATGCTCTCGGTTATAAACACTCGGCACAGGAGCATTTTCATCATTCAGCGCCATCGCTATTTCTCGCGTCCCCAATCCCAGAATCGCAAGGTCAAAAATACGACGGACAATTTTTGCCGCTGGAGGGTCAATGATATATGATCCTTTTCTATTCGGGTCAAACTGGTAACCAAACGGTGCAGCAGACGCTGTAGAAATGCCCTTGCGCCATTTTACTCGATTGGCTGTCCGAAGCTTCTTTCCTGCATCCCGGCAGTACATGGTGTTTACCAGGTTGCTGACAACCAAATCCATCCCCAGGGTTGTACCATTATAATTGCTGCTGTCATAGTTGTCATTGATGGAGATGAGCCTGACACCCAGTAGTGGAAAAATCTGCTCCATGTATTCGCCAACACCAATGTAATCGCGTCCAAAACGAGACAGGTCTTTTACGATAATGGTATCAATCTCGCCACTGCGCACACCATCCATCATCTTCTGAAAGCCCGGTCTGTCGAAATTGCTGCCTGTGTAACCATCATCCACAAAATCCATCACCGGCAGATTTTGCAGACTCTCTTTGTGGGAAATATACCGCTGGATCAGTTCTTTCTGGTTTTCGATGCTGTTGCTCTTGTCTTTTCCATCCTTACCCAAATCACCGTCTGCCCTTGAAATGCGCTGATACGCTGCAATCATTTTCCCGCACTCTCCTTTCCAAGGTCCGCAAACACATCTTGAAATCCAAATACAATGCGAATCCGCTTATCTGCACTCACTTCGATTCTCTGCACAAGGGATTTTACCAGCTGAGCATCAAATCCAAAATCATCCAGATGCTCTTCCAAGTTGGAAGTCATATTCAGATATTCTCTAATCTGTTGTTCTACTTCCACCTTTTTGGCTTCTGCTCTCTGCAGTGCTGCTCGCAGGCCGTCATACTGTTTGGAATAATCTTCCCGAATCAATTGATAATCTTCAGAATCCACCACGCCTGCCACATAATCTGCATAAAGCTGCTCTCTTTTCTTTGCCATCTGGCCAACTTTATCCGTCAGGCTCATAATCTCACTTTTTGCACGGTAGACAGGATTCTGCATATCTTCGATTTTTCGCAGCTCTTCCAGAACTTTGCGCTTATCACTAAGCCGAACAATGAAAAGATGCAGCTGATCCATTACCAGAGCTTTCAGCAATTTTTCTGTAATCTGGTGTCCGATGCACTTATCATCTGCCTGCCTTGCTCTGCAAATATAGTAACAAACCTTTTTACTTTCTTCTGCTCCATGCGGAAGCCTATCAAAATCCATCGGTCTGCCGCAGTCTGCACAGAACACCATTCCGGCAAGATCATTCTGATACTCCGTGCGAATCTGTTCTGATTCTGCTCTTACTTCTTTGAATACTTTCTGATTCTTCGCCAGAATCTCCTGCACCTTTTCAAAATCATCCCTTGCAATGATGGCTGGATGTGTATTTCTTGTCACATGCCACTGTTCTTTTGACAAGTCACGTTTGTCCTGCCCTGCAAAAAACTTCTGTGTACTTTTATTGTTGACGGTATCTCCCACATAGGTTTGGTTTGCCAACATATGCCGTACCGAGGTCTCGCCCCATTTTTTATAAGTAACGACTTCCTTTCCCTCAACAATTTTCCGATGCCACTCCCGTGGGGTTGGAACCTTCAGCAGGGTCAACCGTCTGGTGATTTCAAAAATCGCTACGCCCATCAGTACCCACTGGAAAATCAACTGTACATAAAAGGCTGTTTCCGGGTCAATCTCATTTCGTTTTGTCACTGGATTCCGAATATATCCAAACGGAGCATCACTTCCGACTGCATAGCCAGCTTCTTTTTTACGCTGCAGGGAAGTCCACACCTTTTTGGAAATGTCTTTCGCATACATGGTGTTGACCATATTCCGAATCGGGAGAGCCAGGCTTTCCATATCCTCTTTGCGCGTACTATCAAAATGATCGGTGACAGCAATCAAGCGAACACCTAGAAATGGAAACACGGTTTCAATATAGTATCCCGCTTCCAGATAGTTACGGCCAAAACGCGATAGGTCTTTTACAACGATACACTTGATTTTTTTCTGCCGCACATCGTTCATCAAACGGGTAAAGGCCGGGCGCTTGAAATTTGTTCCTGTAAATCCATTGTCAAAATACGTATCTACATAATTTAATTCACTGCTGCGGTTAATAAAATCCTGCACCAGTGCAATCTGTGTTTCCATGCTTTCGTTATCTTCATCATCTTCCACCGAAAGCCGTCCATAGATTGCAGTTGGTATCTTTTCTTCATCCAATTCCGGGAACTGCACTGAAACCGTTGCCTGTTCCGGTTGGGGCAAATTCTTTCTACTTTTTCGTGCCATCGTCTGTCCCCTCCAATTCTATCCGTTCAAGCATCTGCTTCCATTCCTCTGTTTTCATCGTTAGACTGATTTCTGCCTGCCTATCGCCTAAAAATGTAACCACGACCTGTTCAATGTACTTTTTCACAAAATTACGATCCAGTGCCTCTGGGGTCTTATATTGTTCCATCTGCTGAATCCACGGATTTCGCAAACTCAATGCCCGTTCCCATACCGTCGTATTTTCCATGATTGCCGTAAGCTGTTCATTCAGCTTTCGATGAGCTTCTTCATAATCCAGCACTTCAGCACGATACTGTTCTTCCGTGATTTCATCGGCCATATAGCTTTCATATAACGGTACACGGCGAAACTGTTCCATATTAAGTTCAGCCAGAATGGTCTTCATCTGCATCGAACTATCATCTCTTACTGCTTCAATTGCTTTTCTGCCAGCTCCCTGCTGAATTGCGGAGAACATCTTTTCTTCTTCCCGATGTTCTCTCTCCATAGCATCTATCACCTTTTTATATACAGATGTAGCCGGAGCTTTCAATTCCTTTCCATTCTCCTTGTGAGCACGGCAATAGCTGCAATAGAATAGTTCTTCTCCCGTTTTCTTATCCTTATGCCAATAAAGTGGACGTCCACAGGTACAAATGATGCGCTTTGCCAGAGGATTCGGTTTTTTATATTTTTTCCGAGTGGATATTTTGTTTTCACCCTGCTGCATATTGCAAGGAAGCGCATAAAACTGTTCTTTTGTCATGTACGGCTCATGGCAGTTCTCTGCAATAATCTGACGGCTTCCGTTTGCCGTTGCACCCGTGTATGTTGGATTTCTGAACAATCCCCTCAGATTATCCGATGTCCACAGATCAGATTCTCCCTCATATGGTTTTCCCTGAATTCTTTTTTTGTGCCTCATCGGTGGTTCGACATTCTGCTCATTCAACCATTTTGCAATATCTCGCATCTTCTGTCCGGATGCATATCTGGAAAAAGCTTCGCTCAGATACGGAGCAACCTCTTCATCCTTTACCATGTTGCTTTCACCATTCCTGCGGATATAACCATACGGAACGGAATTGGTCAGCCGGAATCCTGCGCCCTGCTTCTTCCTCCATGCAAACATGATTTCTGCGTGCATCTCGCAGCGTTTCTCCTCAAAATAGTCCTCAACCTCTTTTCGACTGGCAGTTCTGGTGTCCAGTCCTTCTTCCAGAACGATCAGATCCACGCCTGTCTCATAGAGAGTTTCCTTGATGGCCTGACGCGCCGCCGGGAAGCCAGGCCCACAGTAATACATAGATGCTACAATGATGCAGTCAAATTTTCGCCCCACTCCATCATCAATCATTTTGTCAAATGCCGCACTTGCGTTTTCTGCACCCTTACGGTCAGAATACTTTTTCTGTAAATCGAACTCTTTATGTTCAGCCAGGTATTCTGCAATACGCTGATTCTGGTCGGTAATCGTCAGTTCACCTGTATGGTTTTTCCAAGGCATCGTCCGAGTATAGCTTACACATTTCATACTGTACTCCCCTCCGTTTCTGTTGTCGGAATGCTGTTGCAATATTCCAGTACATTGCGGATTTCCTGGTCGAAGCGATATTGGATGTGAATGTGCTCTTTATCATAGACTGTAATGCTTTCCACCAGTTCTACCAGAACACGGCGATTCAAACTCGTTAAGTTTTGATAGGATTTAAAATCTTCGATCCACGGCAAATGTTCCACATCCAGATTGTTCAGGCTATCCAGCTGACGGTTCATTTCCATTTTTGCCTTACGGATATTTTCGACTTTTTCATTAAAGGAACGGCTGAACTCTTTATACTCATCCTTACTGACAATGCCGTTGCTCATATCTTCATAAAGCTGACGGCGCAGGGTCTGGTATTTCTGTTCTTCCTGTTCCAGCATTTTCATGTGCTCTTCTACCGATTTTAACCTGCGTTGATTTTTGGGAATCTCGTTGATTTCATCCAGCCGCTGTTCCAATCCACTGATCTGCTGAATTTTTCCCTGCAATGCAGCCAGCACCACTTCTGCTAATTTACTTTCACTGATAAGGTGTGAAGAACAGCCCAGGCCGTTATGATTTGTGATGCAGTGCAAATAAACATACTTCTTTCCATTTTTTGATACAGCGCGCCGCACCATATTCTGTCCGCAGCCCCCGCACCGAACCATACCTGAAAAGAGATTAACTGTCTGCTGTCCTTTCGATGCACAGGTGTCCAGCTTCAAAACTTCCTGCACGGTGTCAAACAATTTCTGCGGAATGATGGCCTCGTGCATATTAGGAACTTTGATCCAGCCGGATTCTTCTACGTCACGGATTTTCTTAATCTTATAATTGATTTTCTGCCGTTTGCCCTGCACCATCGTTCCGGTGTAAACTTCATTTTTCAAAATCCGAAGCACCTGAATTGCCTGCCACTTTGCGTGAGTTCCTGCCTTGAAGCCGCTGTGATAATTCAGTCCGCACAGCCGTTTGTACTCACTGGGAGCCAGAACTCCCTCGCTGTTCAGCTGTTCCGCAATAGCCTTTGCGCTCATGCCTTCCAATTTTCTGCGATAGATAGAACGAACAACCTCTGCTGCGTACTCATCCACCACCAACCGGCTTTTGTTCCGTTCATCTTTACAGTAACCGTACATTGCATACCCGCCGATGAACTCTCCCTTGCGCCGCTTAATGTCCAACTGGCTCCGAACCTTAATGGAAATGTCTCTGCAGTAGGAATCGTTCAGCAGATTCTTAAAGGGAACCACGATGCTATCCGAATCACTGCTCTCAGTGTTTGCGTTATCGTAGTTATCATTGATGGCGATGAACCGAATTCCCATCATTGGGAAAATCTGTTCCAGGTACTTTCCCATCTCAATGTAGTTTCGGCCAAGTCGAGACAAGTCCTTGACTATGATGCAGTTGATTTTGCTGGATTTGATGTCCTCCATCATCTGCGTAAAGCCTGGTCGCTCAAAATTGGTTCCCGTGTAACCATCATCTGCATATTCTCCTACCAAATGCAGTTCTGGTCGTTCTGCAACGAAATCTCGAATCAGTTCTCTCTGGTTTCCGATGCTGTTGCTTTCAGCCTTATCTCCGTCCTCGATAGACAACCTCAGATAGGCTGCTGCTCGTATGTCCTTATTCTTTTCCTTATAAAAAAACAAAGCCATTAAACCTCCTGTCTCCACGCAATTTGCATGGTAAAATCCAGAAAGTCAATGGCTTTTGATTGCACATATTTACTTAACCCGTCTGTATTCTACCAAGCTGCGGCACGAAAATCAAGCTGTAGCGCACAATTTTAAAAAATCTTTTTTTCAGTGTTTCCCCATACTCTGCAAGAGGCAGTCCCACAGTTCACTGCCTTCTGGTCGGAACGATTCATACACGGTGATGCCCTTGATAATGATTTTTCTGTGATAGTCTGGCTCCGTTTGCTCCTGCTTCACCTTTTTGTCCAGCCGCTCTTTCTGCTTCATCGGATCAATCCCCCTTTACTAATAGGAATCCAGAGGGGCATTTTGGAATACAATTTTTGAAAAAATTTCAAAAAAATCCGAAAAGTGTATTCCAAATAAAGGCTGCGGATTCCTATTTATAGAAGCACTTCTTTTTCTGATGGCTAGGCCTATACTGCAACACCAGGGTCTCCCTGTCTTAAAGCAAGATTCGCCTATGGTAACTCAAAACTCCCTTTCGTGATTTTTCGTTTCCGGCAATCTTGATGGGGATTCCGTTCCCCATTCCCACGGTACACACAAAATCTCGGATTTTGGCTATCTGGCTCCACATGAATGTGTTCGCAGCCGAACGCCTACGGCTTATCGGGAATTGCTTCGCAACTATAAAATGCAGGAGGATCACACTATGGCTCGGCCCAAAAAAGACGAAAGTATCAGACGGACTAAGAATGTAATGGTTCGTTTTACCGATGTGGAGTACGTACTGGTTTCGTGTTCTGCTGAACAGGCTGGCTATCCCGTTGCCGTTTATGTGAGGAAACAGGCCATAACCGAAAAACTTCACGTTCATTACAACATCGTTGCCGACATTGCAGAACTGCGAGATTTTGCAAGACAACTTTCCCATATTGGAAATAACCTGAACCAAATTGCAGCTTTTTTCAACAGCGGCGGCATCCAATCTCGTGCCATGTTGGAAGAAATCAATCGTTGCATGACTGACCTCCGCGCTATGCGGAAAGAAATTGCAGGACTGGCAGGTGATTATCGTGGCAATCTTAAAACACGTCGCGGGTAAAAGTGCAGACTATGGCGCGGCACTCGACTATTTGAAATATGAGCATGACGAAGTTCTGAAGAAACCCCTGCTGGATGCAAACGGGAACTGGGTACTCCGCCGAGATATTCTTCTGGAGGGCATAAACTGTGAGCCAGAACTTTTTGATGTGGAGTGCGAAATGCTTAATGCGCAGTACCACAAGAATCAGAATTACGACGAAATCAAGACGCACCACTACCTCATCAGCTTCGATCCTGCCGACAAAGACGAGTGTGGACTGACCGGTGAACAGGCGCAGGTCATCGGCATGGAATATGTAAAAGCCAACTTTCCGGGGCATCAGGCGTTGGTCTGCACCCACATGGATGGTCATAATAGCAGCGGCAATATCCATGTGCATATCGTAATCAACAGTCTGCGAAAACTGGATGTTCCGCAGCAGCCTTTTATGGAACGCCCTATTGACTGCAAAGCAGGCTATAAGCACCATCTAACAAAAGACTATCTGAAACATTTACAGCAATCTCTTATGAACATTTGCATGAGGGAAAGTCTCAATCAGGTTGATTTGCTTTCCCCCTCTGTCAACAAAATCACACAGCAGGAGTATTATGCCAAACAGCGCGGGCAGATCAATCTGGACAAGTTGAACGCTGAACTTGTTGCAGAGGGTTTCACTCCCATGAAAACTAAGTTTCAAACGGAGAAAGATAAACTGCGCGATGCCATTACTGCTGCGGCGAAGAAAGCAAAATCTTTTGAAGAATTCAGCCGCCTACTCCAAACCGAATCCAACATTTTAGTAAAAGACCACCGTGGTCGATTTAGTTACCTTCTCCCGGACAGAGAAAAATACATCTCTGCCAGAACGCTGGGAACCAGTTTTGACCGTGAACATCTTCTGACGCTTTTTGAAAGCAACGCGATCACCGCTGCAAAAGAAAAACAGCAATGGAGTGTTGCTGACCCCATTGCCGTTCTCTATATCAAGTCCAATCTTCGTCTGGTAGTGAATTTGCAGGACTGCGTAAAAGCCCAGCAAAGTCGCGCCTATGCTCAGAAAGTCAAAATTTCCAATTTGCAGCAGATGGCAAATACCATCGTCTATGTGCAACAGCACGGCTACGACAGCTACGAGGATTTGAAAAAAGCGCGCGATGAACTGTCCGTCAAAATGTCCGATGCCCGCAACACCGCCAAATCCACCGATGCCGACTTGAAGCTGCTGAATGAGAAAATTCACTATCTGGGGCAGTATCTTTCCACAAAAGCCACCTACAAAGCATTTTTGCAGGCGGGCAATAAGAAGATGTACCGTTCTGCACATCAGGATGAAATTGCCAGATACGAAGAAGCCGTTCAATTCTTGAAACGCAATTCCACGGATGGCACAATTCCCACGATGAAAAATTTACGAGCAGAAAAGGAGAAGTTGCTTTCTGCTCGAACCGCACAATACGAAAGCTACACCTATTTCAAAGATTACTACCACGAACTGCAAACCGCCTGCAGGAATATTGATATGATTCTTGAAACGGAACACACGCAGCAGCATAACCGTATCGCGTCTAAAGATAATCAAGAATTTTCTTTATAATATGTCAAAAGTAAAAGCGCGCATTTCTGCACGCTTTTACTTTTGTGTCACACTGAATATTTCATAACCGCATCATGGTCTACAACAATTATCTCTTCTTCCTTGTAACTCACTTTGAGTTTGCTTAATTTTCTTCTCAAGCATTTTTTACCATATCCGGGACGATCTGCAGTATTCTTTGCTTCAAGAAAAACCACCTGTTCGCTTTTCCTCATTGGATGAATTACAATTCCGTCAAATTCACATAACTGTTTCCCCGGTTCTTCTTTCTTGCTCACTTCAATACTAGCTGGAACACAAATGCTTGTATCATTCCTATAATCCTGCACCAGTTGACTTTCCATGAATTCAACTTCGTGCTTTGCGTCTTCCCCTGCGTGAGAGGTTTCCAATAGGTTCTTAAGATTTTTAATCCTTTTCGACTTGCCTTTTGTACAAAGCACACATCGTTCTTCATTCATTGTAGGTTTGATATTCACTGGATTTTCGTCAAACAGATAATACAGGAAAAACTTCGTAGACAATAAATATCTCTTATCATAGTCTTTGATGCTCCCTACTTTTCTTAGTGCTGCTACTGTTGCTTTTAACACTTTAAATGCTGCTTTTTGCTTTTTCTCCGCAGTTATAGATTTCTTCACAGCCAGCACTATAGTTTTATCGCCGTTTGACCTGTCATAATATCCAACACGAACATTTTGAAGCGACTCCAAATCCGAGAATAATCTCTCTGCTATCGCACCATCCTTTTTATCAAACGTCAACTTAAGTATTTGTTTTTTGTCGTAGTCTGTCTTTAATGATTGCTTTTCATTCAAAGGACTATTGCCATTCAAAAAATAGTCCGCATAATAATCCTCGTTTTCAAAATCACAGTCACGTTTTAGTACATTTACCATTCTTTTTGCAATTCCACAATGGCAAAGAACATTACTATTTTCATTATAAACTGCATCGTCCAAAAGTTTGCTTATCGATTGTATTAGTTGCGTTGAACTTCTCCGATCATTATATTGCGACAACAGTTCGCCTAAAAGAAGTATCATCGCTTTCTCATCATTAAGATCAATAGTAAATGAAACCTTGGCCACTTGCAGATCATATGCAATATATGCAACGGATCTTATGCTACGAAATATTGAAAAAGCATACTTCAACTTGTTATTTTGTTCTAAAGCATCTTCGTTTATGTAAGCATACAGAATTTCCCTTGCCAATTTCACTGAATACAAATCTGGGTTACACTTATCAAGGACTAAAAGTGAGTTAAGTAGATGAAAGCGTAAATAATTTTTGTCAGCAAGATAAGTTTCCAATACCTGTGAGAACCTTTCATCTGTCGAACCATTATATAATAATTGTCTAAAGGTCTCATTGGCATTAGCCATCATAATAACTGCACGCGACGAAACAAATGTATTGTAAAAATGGCCTATATTATACGCTAATGTTAACACCTGCACAATATCGGCCACCGATATTGCACCTATTCCCTCAAGTTTTGATTCATCCGCTCCGAATTCGTGCAACCTAATTCCGCTACCATATGTGAATTTTAGATTTTTTCCAAGATTTTCTTGAACCAGCTGATGAAGATACAATTGCAAAATGACATAATCATATCTTGATTTCTCCAGTTTATGCTCAACTCTTATTGCACCTAGTTGGGGAACATTACTTAATTGTTCAATAATTCCAATCCTACTAAGTTCATTGTACAACTCCGTTGCATAGTCGTACAGTTCAACGGTAACTCGCAAATGCTGTTTTCTGGTTTTTTGTGTTTTGAGTAAATCATGCGAAATCAGCACATATGTCACATCCTTTTTCACGGCTACAACCGCGTACTTCTTACTACCTAGTGTACAATTTTTGCAAATATTGTCAATTACCTTCAAGCAAAAAAGAGTGGCAGTTCCTTGTTATAGGAACCACCACTCTGCGTCATAACGGATTTTTAGTTTTTACGGCTTCTCTCCTGCTGCTGTTGCTGCTGGGTCTGCTCTTTCTGTTTCCGCTCTGCCTGCTTGATATGCAGCCGATCCAGCACCGACCACCTGCCACCAATGCGCCGTGGCTTTTTCGGCACGTTGTTCACGCAGCCATCTATCATGTCATAATTCTGCTCCGTGCCGGACTCTCGCGCACGTTCATATGTTCCGTTCGTCAGGCATTTCTCATGTTCAGTCATATCCTGCTGCTTTTTTTCAGCACGATGAACATACTCTGTAAGTATGGATCGAATATTTTCAAAGCCGTTCGGAGCATCCGTCACAAATACGCCTTTACTGTCTACCACGACTGGAGAAACAGCATCTTTGCGCTGCTCATTGCGCATCATAAAAAAGCAAACTCCCTCGACAACTTCGCTGTCATACGGAAGCCACGTTCCAGTCTTTCCGTCAATTTGATAATTGGGAACCATGTAGACGACAGTGTTTCCGGCTGCATCAACATCCATAAAGCCACCGAACTCTACCAGTTCCTCTTTATCGACGTAGAAAAACTTACGTTCCTTTTCTTCATCCCATACGATCACATCGCCAACACCAAAGGAACGACCAATAAATGTGTTTGGTCGCTTTTCTTCCAGCCGCTTCCGGGCTGTCATCGGCGTATCGCTGGGTGCAGGCTTTCCTTTGTACGCACTCTGGTAATTCTGATGATGAATCAAAAAACCGTCCTCTACCTGCTGTGCATAGGATTTTGCCCAATGCTGATGATGCACCTCTCTGATTTGGAAAACTCTATACTGGTTTATCATTTTACGTTTTCTCCTTTTCCGGTTCCTCCGGCCTATGCCATTCCAGTTCCAACCCCTTGAACTGCTGCTCGTTCAACTGCTGCATCTTCGGGATCGTCTGCTGGACAAACGCAGCCATCTCTGCATCCTCTGCCACAAGCGGCTGAACTTCCATCAAGACCTGAATCGTATCCTTGAGCGTCGGCTGCTCAAACATCGCCATCAGCATCAATTCCAGTTCATCAAAACGCACATTACTCATAACTCCATCCCTTTCTTTTTCGCTTTCTTCGGCTTATCCTGTTCCTGTGCAGGCTGCTCCTGCTTCTTGGCTTTCAGACTGCGCAGGGCATCCAGAACAGACTTTTTCGTGTTGCTGCGTTCCTGCTCCTTGCTCTGCTGCCGTGCCGCCATCAGCTTTTCCATGTCGGAAATGGCCTGCTGCACCAGTTTATCATCTCTGAAATAGTTGATGGAATTGATGTTCTCGCGCTGCACTTTGTCGTTCACGACCAGCTCATACATTCCAACAAAGCCACCATCTTCCTCGATGCAGAATCCAATGCACTTGTCAGCGTTCATCCGTTCAGACGGAATCTTATCGTAGACTTCCAACGCTTCTTCCATCGTCAGATGGTCGTGGAACTCTCCCGCAAACGTGAACTCCAAGCACTCCGCAACATAAAAGCTGAGCGTTTCCTCCGGCGCAGGTCTTTCTGCAGCGAGCTTTTCTTTCAAAACTTCTGCCTGCTGTTCAGCCACCGTATCGACCTGTTCCCGCAGCTCTGCCGCGTCCATGACCCTGCCCTGTGCTGCATCGCAGCCAAACTCTGCAAGCAATTCCGTCATAGCATCCTGCACAGACTTATCTCCATCCGTTTCGAGGATGCCGCCATCTCGTTCTGTGAAGTCCTTATTATATAAGGTATAGTCATAGCCATCGTCACAGGTCTGGATATGGAAATAGGCATCTGGCAATTCATAGGCCAGTTCCACTTCCTGCACGGCTAAGGCCCCCTGCAACGGCTGGACAACGTGATTTTGGACATACGGGTTATCCCAGCCCGGAACCATTTTGTAGTCCTCCACGATGGTGTCAATACCGTTCTTGCATTGCAGAACATCCAGCACCCCCGGCAGCGGATCAGGATTTTTCTCCACGCCCAGGGCTTTCATGTAATGGTTCGGAAGTGCCTGATACTGTGACATTGCATCGTCCAGATTGCCAAACCGCTTAATTTCAAGCGGAACAGCCTGCCGGTTCTCGACCACATAGAATCGCTTTACAAATGGCTGCTCCTGCTCCAGCTTTTTCTGCGCTTCTAGTTCATCCCGGTACATCGTCACAAAGCCATCCAAAACAGCCGGATGGCTGGAAACCACCCAATCTGCTCGAAATTTAATGATTCTCGCGTTATTTTCCGGAGTGCCGACCTGCTCTGCCCATTCCTTATTGCTGGGAGAAAAGCGGCCATCATAGTTTTTGTAGCGCAGGGTATTCGCCAGAATGTATCCCACACGCTCCATACCATACTGCCGCACCACCTGATTCACTGCATCATCGCCAAGGTGCATCCCGTCATAGTTGTCCGCAATCGCTTCTTGGATTGCCTGCTTGCACTCGCTGTTCAGCCGATAGGATGTACGGTATACATCCACCTCGTCATTTTCTTTAGCATAGCTGAACGGCTCGTAGTAGACAGGCACATCAGAAAAGTCCTGTGCGCTGTTGTCCGGCACAGGCACAGCCTTTTCAATGATCTCCGATACCACATCATCCTTATTCGGCATATTCCATTTTTCAGAAAGATACTCTTTTACCGCATCCAGAAATTCATCATCAAAGCCGTTCCACAAATTCTCTGCCACCAGCTTGCCCTGCTCATTGACTGCAACGCAGGCCGCCATATCGCCGTGTTCCTCATGCTCCAGCAGGAAAAACTTCTCGCCGCCGATTTCCGTTTCATCAACAGCATACCATGTGCCGAGATGCCCCTCGACTGCGATGTGGTCGGAGTCGCCGTGGATCAGTCCGGTCCTTTTCTGCTGCTGTTCCTCCATGAACTCCCGCACGGTCAGTTCTGCACCTGTGAAGTTCAGCCCTTCCTCACCCAGTTCCAGCCGCCCCTCTGCGCCAAGGTCAAGTTCTTCGGCCATCAGGACAGATGCCGCATGGTTCACCACCACAGTTTTCTCCACTGTAATGGGCTGGCCGGGGTCGTAGTCCGAGCCGCGCAGATCATAGCGATATAAACCCTCCGGCACATCTTCATCCCGCAGTCGGCCATTGCTGAAAAGACCCGGCTTATCAAAGATTTCGATTTCCTGCAATTCTTCGTTCAAAAGCGTTTCTTTCTGCAAATCCATATTCCTTTCCTTGAAAAATTCCGGCAGTTCTGCAAAGCCGATGCTGTCTACATAGCAGGCTTTAATCGACTTGCCATCGTTCAGCACCACAACATCACTGACGGAAAGCGAATGCCCTGTAAAATCCGCTGGACGCTGAATATTGAAGCGTTCGTAAATGGCTTCCAGCGTATCTTTTTCCGTAAGAGGCGCGGTATAGACCAGTTCATAGTCTGCACGGTTTACTTCCATCCCGTGCCGCTTTACAAAGTCCAGATTCATAAAGCGGTAGTCGTGTTCCTGGTCACGGGCAGTGATCTGGTAGATGCCAAACTGCTTTTCGCTGCCAGAAAGCAGCTTCTGCTCCTTGACCAACGCATCCAGCCGGGTTATCAGCTCTGCCGCCTTTTCTGCGGACTCTCCCTCTGATTCCTCCACTGCAACTTGCAGCCATTCCCTGATCGGCTGAATATCCCCAGCCTGAATCTGTTCTTTCAGTACTTCAACTGCCTGTTCCCGATCCTCCACACTGTCCTTATAGTGGTAGAAATCGAAGTCGAAGGCGAAATCATCAAGGTCTGCCGCCAGCTTTTCAACGGGTGCTTTCTCGCTGTTTTCCATTGCTTTCTGCTTGTCCTTTTCCAAATCTTCCTTGGCAATCTGGAAGGCATCACTTCCGCGCTCGATTTCCTCTCGCGCCGTGACAAGAATCGGCCACGGGCTGATGCGGACAAGATATATCTGCTTACCCTCGTCATACAGCCGCAGAGCCTGTTCACGGTTTATTACGGTCAGCTTAAAATCCGGGCGCGCATACTCATCCTCTGCATAATCTTCCCGCTGCTCCAACAGAATCGCATCCCATGCGTCTGCCTTAATGCCAAAAATGCCATCGTGCTGTTCGATTCCCTCTTGGCTTACATAATCCCCTGCCGTTCCATCACGGAACAGCGGATAGATTCTCTCACCCAGCCGATGCCATTCCCGTGCGCCCTCTTTCGTCAGCGGCAGCACATCATCTTTCAAATAACCGTAGTCGTGCATTTCGGAAAGTCCAATCATCCCATCCGGGAGATTTTCAATTTTCTCCTGCGCATCGTACATCAGGCGGTTGACTTCTTCTTTGTCATCCTCGGCCAGTGCAGCCGCCAAACCCTTTACCAGTTCTTCCGTTGCAGCCTGGTCATCCAGCTTAAAGGCGAAATTTACGATGAGGTTTCGCTGCTCATCATCGAAAATTGTTATTTTCTGCTCCTTGTCGGCAATCAGCTTTTCCGCATACTGCATTGCGGTCATGCGTTCTGCGCTCCTTTCCGCCACCGCCGCTTCCAGCTTTTCCAAAAAGTCGGCAGCTGTCAATCGAATTGTATCCATCGAATCTTTCAGCTCCTTCATCTCCTTGCCGCTCGCCCAGCTTGCCACATACGGAAAAGAGTAATCGGACGTATCAATGCCCAGAGCCGAGCAGACCGTAAATGCAATGCTTTCGGCTTCGGTTTCTTTCGTGAGCCTGTCTTTTTCTTCCCCACGCTGTTTCATCAAATCGCTGTTATGCAGCATCGCATGAGCGACCTCGTGGATCATCGTCTTGATGGTCTGGCTCTCACCCATGCCGACCTGGATGCAGATTTCTTTGTCTATGTCGCTGTAATACCCTTTGGCTTCCCCTTCGATTTCGTCAAACCGAATCGGCACAGGCGATACCTGCTCGATTGCCGCCGTAAGCAGCGCATAGTCTTTGACGCTGGCCGTCAGTTCGTTCACTTCCAACGACGGAATCGGTTCCCCATCGGTCTGCGAAACATCGAAGACCGTTGTTACGCGGAAACGCGGAATCACATACTCCACACGTTCCATTTCCGGCTCACCGTTTTCGTTCAGCACCGCCAGACCCGTATCCTTGTCGATTTTCTCGCGCTCCTCCACTTCCTTGATGGGAGCCGGAGCAATGATCTGGATGCCCTTTTCGCCTTTTTTGACATAACGGTTAAACTTATTCTTCCATGCGTTAAACCCTGCCACCAGTGTGGCATCAGGCCGCTGCATAGCGATCAGCAGCGTATTGTTGAAGCTGTAATTGTGGAATTTTGCCATCGTGCGCAGGTACGTCGTGTACATTTCCGATGTAAAAATATCCTTTACGCCCTGCTCCAGCCGTTCCGTGATTTCTTTCATCTGCTGTTTGCGGTCAACTGCCATGCAAGCCCTCCTTTTCCTTGACCCATCGTGTTTTCATCTGACGCGGATATTGGTCGGCCTGTTTCGGTGCTTTTGCGCCGTTCCACTCCAATCCTCCGGCTCTGCCCTCACAGGTGTATCCGGCAGCTCTCAGGGATGCTCCATTTTCCGTATCCAGAATGTAGGTGATCACTTTGTTGTAACCCATTGCCCGTGCTGCACGGTATGCCGCCGCGTACAGGATGCTGCAAGCGTTCGGCGTTCCATCCGTACACAAGCGGTTAACTTCCAGCGTATAGCCATCATCCAGCCGCCGCGCCACTGGTCTGCCGCAGATAGCAACACCCACCAACGCACCATTTTTCGATACTCCGATGGAGAACTTATGTCCTCGCGTCGGCTTATGGTGGCGGTGATACTGCTGCACAAATGCGTTTGCTGTTTTCAGATTGATCGGTGTTAATGTCAGCAAATGCCCTCCTTTTTCAAAAATACCCCGTTAGATTCCTTGCAGAGATCTAACGGGGTTATCCTATTTACAGTTCCATATCGTAACTTTTCCGATTCTGGGATTTCTGCGGTTCTACGGTGCGCTCTGCCTGCTTTGCATGAAGCTGTGCCAGCACAGAGGGTTTCCGCACATTGTCCGCAGTGCGCTCTGCAACGCGGCCTGCATAGTTCACAGGCTGGCGTGGCCTGTCTGCAACCTCGGTTTCGGCGGCATCTTCGTCCACGCCCAGGGCATCCTCGCTGCCTTTTTCATCCATGTTGAGCAAAGCGTTCAGCTCCGCAAGGCGCGCAGATTTTTCGGCCAGTTCTGCTTCCTGCGCAAAAGGACGTTTGGCTTCTTCCTTTGCCTGCGCCAACTGCTGTTCCAAGGTTTCCAGTCTGCGTTCCACCTGCGGCAATGCTCTTTCGATGCCTGCCAGTGCATTGGTAACACGCAGAATGTTGCCCTGCGGGTCTTTACCAACTTCCATAGAGTAGTTCCACGCGCCCTTGATGGACAAGCGGAACACCTTATCAAAGTTGTCAAATCGGGAATGTAGTTCAAATGCGCCGTAGCTGCCGATCCTGCCCTCGGTGCCAGCCGCTTTCAAAGCCTTACAAGCCTCGATAATAGCCGCACCCGCCTCCTTACGTTCGGTGTACACCTTGCCGCTGATTTCCATAGAGAAGTGGTCTTTGTCCTGCGCCAGAAGTGGTTTTGCCGCATCCATATCGGTTTTCAGTGCTTCGATCTGACCCTGTGCCACAGCGATTTCTCGCGGATAGCGGCGCGCAATATCCGATTCCAAACTATAAATCTGACTGGTGTGATTGGCTTTCAGCAGCTTCAGCTTGCTGACCTGAATATCCAAGTCCATCTTTTCCCTGATGTAGGGATTACCCGTTGCCAGTGCCTTGATTTCGGCATAAGACAGCGCTGTATCGTCCACATCATCACAGGCACGGACAGGCGATTTGGAAGTCATGATCTGCGAGATGAACTTCTGCTTATTTTCCAGAATCTGCCACATATACGAATCAAACGTATTTTCCGTGACGTAACGATAGATTTTCACCTGCTTATTCCGGTTTCCCTGCCGGAGAATACGCCCCTCCTGCTGTTCCAGGTCAGACGGCTTCCACGGGCAATCCAGATGATGCAGGGCAATCAGCCGATCCTGAATATTGGTTCCTGCGCCAAGTTTCGGCGTAGACCCCATCAGGATACGCACCTGTCCGGCGCGCACCTTTGCAAACAGGTCTGCCTTTTTCGTTTCCGTGTTATACTCGTGAATGAACGCCACTTCCTCACGGGGAACACCCCTCGCCACCAGCTTTTCCCGCACATCATCGTACACGTTAAATGTGCCATCGGCTTTGGGGGTAGACAGGTCGCAGAAAATCAACTGTGTTCCTCGATCCGCCGAAGATTTTTCCCAGACCTTGAACGCATTGTCCACACAGCGATTCACCTTGCTCTCCGGCTCGTCCGGCAGCATCTCGTTCATAAGCCGCTGGTCAAGTGCCAGTTTTCTGCCATCGTTGGTGATTTTGAGCATATTATCGAATCTGGGATTCACATTGCCGTTGCGTACAGCCTCGGCGCGGTCAGCAAAGGAACTGACCATTTCTTCCTGCGTTTCGCTGGGCTTCAGCACTTCGTTGATGTACTCCGCTTGCGGCACAGGCAGGTTCAGCATATCCGCCGTCTGTACATCTGCGGATTCCTTGAACAGAGAAATCAGCTCCGGCAGATTAAAGAACCGGGCAAAACGAGTTTTCGCACGGTAGCCCGTTCCTTCCGGGGAAAGTTCGATTGCTGTGACAGTTTCACCAAAGGATGCTGCCCAATCATCGAAGTGGCTCAGTCCCATCTTCTGCAGGGTGTCATACTGGAGATACCGCATAATGGTGTACAGCTCCACCATCGAGTTGCTGACCGGGGTTCCGGTTGCAAAGGTCACGCCCTTGCCGCCTGTCAGTTCGTCCAGATACTGACACTTTGCAAACATATCGCTGGACTTCTGTGCATCCGTCTGGGCGATACCTGCGATATTTCGCATTTTTGTGTAGAGGAACATATTTTTATAGAAATGTGACTCGTCCACAAACAGACGGTCAACACCCAGTTCCTCAAATGTAACCACATCATCCTTTCTCGTCTGGTCGTTCAGCTTTTGCAGCTTTGCTTCCAGTGTTTTCTTTGTTTTTTCCATCTGCTTGACCGTAAAACTGCGGCTGTCCTCACTCCGGGCATCGGCCAAAGCCAGCGTAATATCGTCAATCTGACGCTCGATAATAGCCTTCTGCCGTTCCGGGGAGAGCGGCACACGCTCAAACTGCGAATGACCGATCACGATGGCATCGTAATCGCCGGTTGCGATACGGGAACAGAACTGTTTGCGATTGCTGGGTTCAAAGTCCTTTTTCGTTGCCACCAGTACATTGGCATTGGGATAGAGTCGTAAGAAGTCTGCGCCCCACTGTTCTGTGAGGTGGTTTGGCACCACATAGAGGTTTTTCTGCGACAGGCCCAACCTGCGGCTTTCCATGCCGGCAGCAATCATCTGGAAGGTCTTGCCTGCGCCCACGCAATGCGCTAACAGCGTATTGTTACCGTACAGAATATGCGCCACTGCATTTTTCTGGTGCGGCATCAGGGAGATTTCCGGGGTCATGCCCTCAAAACGAATATGGCTGCCATCGTACTCACGGGGACGAATCGCATTGAAAATCCGGTTATAGGTCGCACACAAATCCTCGCGGCGATCCAAATCCTTGAAAATCCACTGCTTGAACGCTTCCCGAATGGATTCCTGCGCTTGCTGTGCAAGCATGGTTTCCTGTTTGTTCAGCACACGATGGTCGCCATCCGCATCGTGAATCGTATCGTAGATTTTGGTATCCCGGAGATTCAGCGCATCTTCCAGCAGCTTATAGGCGTTGACCCGCATCGTACCGTAGGTATTGGTAACAAGGGGATTACCACGATCCAGCGACTTACCCGAAATGTTCCATGCACCTGAAATTTCGGAATAAGTTGCCTTAATGTCAATCCCGGCATAGTAGTTCGGGGTCTTGAACACTTCTTTCATAAACTGCGTGATGTACTCCGGCTTTACCCAGTTTGCACCCAGCCGCACTTCAATTTCCGAAGCATCCAGGTCTTTGGGCTGTACCCGTTTCAGGTAATCCACATTGATCTGATATTCTGCATGGTTTGCTGCAAACTTTTCTGCTGTTGCCAGCTTTTCACGAACATTGCCGGACAGGTATTCATCCGAAGTTTCCCACTGCTGTGTCACAGGATTTCGGAAAATCGCACCTGCCAGTTCATCCGTGACTTCCTGCTCCGTTTTACCGCAGAGCTGCACCATAAACGGCACATCCACCTTTGCTTTCTCTCCAATGGAAAGTGCCAGGGCTTCGCTCGGCGTATCCACCGAGGTAACAGGCTCCGGCTTGCGGATAGTACGTTTGGTAAAAATATCCGCAAGCCGTTTGAGATTTTTCTCCTCGTCCAGAATTTCCAGCGATGCCAGCAGGCAATAGCTGCTGTCCTGTCGGAACGCCCGCTTGTTGGCCGTGCTGTTGATAAGACCATACTGCGCCTTAAATGCGGTGTACTGCTGTTTCAGTTCATTCTGCAAAAGCTGAACTTCTGCATCCGAACCATCATGTAGCTGACAATCCAACAGTTTTCGGGTGGTTTCCCGCAGAGCAATCATGCCCAGCACTCGCTCTGCAGTTACGGCAGGCAGTTCCACCTTGTTCATAAAGGAGTTTTCACGGTAGTAAATCTGCCCATCCACGTTCGTAAAGCTGAAATTCTTCACGCTTGGGTCTGCCGGAATCGGTTCTTCCTGCACATCCAGTTCATCATCGAAAATTTCGGGTTCCGTGATGGTGGCATGGATGTTGCCGACCGCCTCTTTTAACTGCTTGGCAAGGTCTGCGCCCTCAATGGCCTTGACCGTAGTTTCCTGCTTGCCATACTGAGTGCTTTCGGTGGTGATCTCTCCCAGCACCATTTCAGGATGCTGTGCAAAATACTGGTTGATGGCGTAGCCTTCCGGTGTTTCACCGAGATCTACCCAGTCAGCCCGCTCCACCGCCGCACGGTCACGCTTCTGCAGGAACAGAATATCCGCAACCACGCTCGTGTTGGCATTGCGCTGGAACGCATTGTTCGGTAACCGAATCGCTCCGACCAGATCGGCGCGGTTGGCAAGGTACTCACGGACAGAAGAATCCTTCTTATCCATCGTACCGTTGGACGTTACCACCGCCACCACACCGCCCGGACGCACAAGGTCAAGGCTCTTGGCGATAAAATAATCGTGGATCAGGAAATTGTGGCGGTCATACCGCTTATCCGGCACCTTATAATTGCCGAATGGTACGTTACCCACAACACAGTCAAAGAAGCTGTCCGGGAACTGCATCGTTTCAAAGCCCTGCACCGCAATCTTGTTTTTCTGATACAACTGCTGTGCAATGCGGCCCGAAATGCTGTCCAGCTCTACACCGTACATCCGAATCTTCTCCATGCTGTCCGGCACAAGACCCATGAAATTGCCGACGCCGCAGGACGGTTCCAGTACATTGCCTTTGGACAAGCCCATATTGCCCAGGGCTTCATACATCGCCTTGATGACCGTAGGGGAAGTGTAAAACGCATTCAGCGTACTGGCACGGGCTTCCTTATACTCATCTGGCGTAAGCAGGGACTGCAGTTCGGCATACTCTTTCGACCATTCCACATTGCTTTCATCGAACGCCTGCGGAATACCGCCCCAGCCCACATACCGGGAGAGTATCTCCTGTTCCCCTGCGGTGGCCTGCCGCTGCTCTACATCCAGCGTTTTCAGTAACCGAATGGCTTCCACATTTGCTTTGTACTTCGTTTTCGGTCCTCCTGCGCCGAGATCATCGTCCGTAATACGGAAGTTAATAGGCTCCTGTTTAGGCAGTGCAGGCAGTTCCGTTTCTGCTCCACTGTCCAGCGGAAGATTGTGCCGCCGCCTTGCATGGTTGACCTCTGCCGGGGTCATGGGCTGCTGCGTCAGCGGTTCCAGGGCTTCCTCTGCTGCCGCACGGCTGATGGCATCCGTTCTGTTCTGCACATCTGCGATCAGCTGCATCTGTTCCGGCGGAAACTCAGGATTGAGCAAATCCTCCAACTCGCCGCCCGATTCTGCCACCGAATAGATTACATCCATCTGCTCCGGGGAAAAATCTTCGTAGGCCACACCTGCATTGTGCAAAGCCGTAAAGACTGTGATTTCAACCGCTTCTTCCATCGGTACATCTGCCTGTTCGTACAGATGCCGAATGTACTCCAGCGGTTCCGTTCGGAAAATCGGATACCGGGCTTCTTTTGCAAGGGTCATGTCCTGCAAACTGACCGTTCCATTTCCAAAGTCCACCGAATCCACACGGAACTCTCTATCGTCCAGTTCGATGGTGGTATTAACAGGCAGATATTCCTCTCTGCGGAAGTATTTCGTTTGGGCATGGGTTCCATCTTCCTGCTGGCCGGACAGATAGACGTTCTCCCCTTGCTTCCAGAGCTTCATTGCCTGTGAAACCCACTGTTCACGCGGAAAACCAGATACCTCAACTTTGCCGAGTGCAGTTTTCTTTTCCAACAGTTTGCTGCCAAGCAGTTCCGAAACGCGTTTTGCATCCTCGCCGTAGAACTCAAAGCTGCCGTACTGCTCATAACCGACCAGCGCATCCGGGTAACGCTCTTTCAGCGCGTTATACTCGTTGGCGGCATCCAGTGGCAGGGGCTGCAGCGTCTGCTTCGAAGGCTTTTCATCTGCAATGGGCACATCTTTTTGGGGTTCCTCAACCGCTGCGACGGTTGACTGCTCTTTCGATTGCGGCTCCTGCTCCATGAAATCGAACATGGAAATCTGCCCCTGTTCAGGAACCGCAATCTCAACAGCCCTTTTCTTTTCCGGGAAAATCGTGTACGTCCCCTCAACATACTGGTGCAGGATAGAGAGGGATTCTGCCTTACGCTCATATTCTTCCGAATCCAGCGGCACGGACAGCAGTGCATTGTCCATCTGTTCCAGCAGTTTCACCGCCTGTTTAGGGGCTTCCAGCTTTTCAACGAGAGCCTTTCGTCCTTCTTCATGGTAAAGGTCTTGCGGATAAGGCCGCTCCACGTCGTTCGGCAGATGGTGATAGAATCCCATCACCTGCATTGCCATCTGCTCGCACTCATAAGCAGGCATCCGGGAGTAGTCTGCCGGCTTCAAATACTCACTGTCACGGATCAGCCGGTCAATTCGGCCTGCAGCCTGGTTCCAGTTCAGATGAACACTGGCATCTGGGTTCCCATATGAACCACGTTCCAAAGAAATGCCTCTGCCATCGTGATCTTCGTGAGAATCATCTGCCCCGCAGAGTGCATGACTGCTGCCGCCGATCCCGTAATGGTCTTTCAGGAAGTCAGCCCGTTCTTTTTTGTCCTCATGATTCAGGAAGAACGAATAGATTGCCAGCCGACTGTCCGAATAATTGCTGCCCCGTGTGAAATAAGCATTGATTTCATCTTCCGTGATGAACTTCTTATACTCATTCCAGTGAAAGCCATCCCGCGCCGAGTAGTTCTGATAAGGCTTTGCAAACTGCTGGAACAGAGCTGCCACTTTATCCGGCTTATAAAAGTGCATCCGCATCAGGTCTTTATCTTCGACGTAGGCTTCTCCCAGCGCGGACAATCTCTCATTGAGATCGGTCAGAAAATCCGTATCATCCAGCAAGCCTGCCAGCCTGTCCGTCAGTTCCGGGAAACCGCCCCTGAAGATTTCTGTATCCTGAAAGACTGCTTCGGCAACGCCATCTGCCAAGTCGCGCTCCATATAGGCCAATGTCTGCGCGTGTTCCTGCAAAGCATTCTGCCGTGCAGCATCCAGAACCGCCTGCGGAGCATACTCACCCTGCCGGAGCAGTTCATGGATACGATTGCTCACATCCTCCCACGACAAAAACGCATTGACAAGTGTGCCGCCCTTTGCCGTGCTGCCTACTGCAATACGCAGCCCTAAATCATCGAACCAGACTGCATACTTTGCGCCGTCAATTTCAAAGCCTTTGCCGCCCGTACCATATTCGTTTTTCACGAACTCCGTGTATTCTTCCGGGGTTTTCTCGACCATGAAATTGTAGATCAGACGCAGCTGACCCTTGCTACGGTTGCTGCCCGTGCGCAGAATTTCATCGACCACTTCGGGATCAAGTGCAATCTCGTCCGCATACCGCGCCCGGATCGGTGCTTCAATGGCGCGGATCTGCTGTTCCACGGTCGGCAGATCAGGAAAAGAAAAAGCAGAGGCAATTTCTTCCTCTGCTTCGCTCAAATCCTGTTCCGTTGTCGGTTCAGTTAATTGTACACCAATTCCTTCAAGACGATCTCCTCGGCCATCGTCGTCAGGTTGTTCTGGTGCGCTGCCCATGCCAGCGGGTCTTTCTCCTTGCTCGGTGCCGGAAACTTCTCGTTCAGGCTGTCCAGCAGGGTTTCTACCCGGCTCTCCGCTGCTTCCTCGATCTGCGCCAGATGCTGGTTCAGCTTGCCGCTCATCAGCATACTCTGATACCAATTCTTGCGGTTCTCTTTCAGGTACGTCCTGCGCAGCATCCCGTACTTCCCGATGATCTGCGGCTCGTCCTTCACGGCCAGATTCGGGAACAGATAATCTCCCTTGCGGTAATACGTCAACTCCATTTTCTTGTCCTCCTTCGGTCGTGGTTTCTTCGGTTTCGCGCTTTAATGTGTTAAAGTCTGTATTGGTATTATACAAGCTGTCAACAGCTTTTTCAAGCTGCTGCGTGATTTCTTTTTTGTGAATTTTCCGCATCTCGCGGCCAATGTCAAAAAGAACCGCTTCGCACTGTTCGGAAACGGCGTTGCCAAGGAACGACAGCACCGGCAGCTTGTTGAAATCCACGATGCGGATAAAATCATCATCGTCCAGTACATCCATAGGCTCCTGCCCACAACGGCGGGAAAGCGTATAGAAGATACTGTTGGTCATCAGTTCCCGGAAGCGGACGCGGATGTTATCTTCGTCCAGTTCTTCCAGAAAAGTGTCTGTCACCTCATAGGCCAGACCATCCATCGCTTCATCCAGATTGTCGGCGGTCAGCTGCTGTGCCAGTTCCAGCAGAGCAGCGTTCATGCTGTCTGTCTGGGATAAGCCATAGGTATCTGCCAGATGGTCTAAGATAGCCTGCTCATGCTCGTGGCTGTCCAGATTCCATAAGAGCGGTGTTTTTCCACCGCGCACCAGATGAGTGTCAGCAATATCGAACACATACCGCAGCTTGGTACGAGGTCCGGTATCATCCAGAAGCGCGATGCCTTTTGCGCCACGGTTGACCCATCGGCTCATTTTCTGATTCCAGAGTTCCATTTCTGCGCAGGCGGTTGTATCGGGCCGTTGCGCGTGGATCAGGAGCGTATCGGTGAACGAATAGCGGTACAGCCGCGCCGCCACATCCAGATAACTCATCCAGTCCTGTGGCGAGTTACTGACATACCGGGCGTTCTGCTGCGCCAATTCTCGAATATCGTTAATCTGTGGCAAGGGTCAAACCTCCTTTACGTTTTCGTTTTCATTGGTGTTTTGGGAAATTCCAGGCTGTACTGTGCGCGGCCATCTTCAACGCGCATCACAAGGTCAGCAGCAAACATCTTGTCTTTTTTCACGGAATAAAAGTCTTTTACATGGGTGCGGCCTTTCTTCAAAAGGTCTGCCGCCATCTTCCTGTCCAGCGTCTTTCTCATGTTGGACAAGTATCTGCTTTCTTTCCAGAGTGCAAATTTGCAGCTACGGTCTGCACAACAAAAGCTGAGTTTGCTCTCATGTACAGGGTTGCCACAGACCGGGCAGCTTCCTACGCTTACCTTATTATGATAGGGAGCCGCCTCGACGGTAGGAATCTGCCGCAAGTCGGCCAGCATCTTATCGAGCAGTCCGTGGATGCCCTGCATAAAATCATGGGGTTTAATTTTACCGCGTTCCATCCGCAGCAGGTCATTTTCCCACTCAGCTGTCATGCTGGCAGATTTCAGATAGTCCGGGATATTCTGAATTGCCGCCACACCGTCCTCCGTTGGAATCATCTGCTTGCCTTTACGCTGTACATAGCCGGAAGATACCAGCTTTTCCAGAATCGCAGCACGGGTTGCCGGTGTTCCCAGACCTTTCTTCTCTGTGTCCTTATCAAACTCTTTGTTGCCTGCCGTTTCCATGGCCGACAGCAGAGTATCTTCGGTATAAACTTTCGGCGGTGAAGTAAAGCCCTGCTTTTTCTCTGCCCGTACCACCGAAAGAACAGTTCCCTGCTCCCGCTTTTTCGGAAGCGGCACATCTTTATCCTTTTCCGGCTCCACAAATGGAACAGGCTTCTCCATATAGCCGGGCTGCAGAACATTCTTATACTTTGCTGTAAAATTCTGTTCCTGACAGCATACCGTCACCAGCACATCCTCATAGATGAACGGCGGCTGTACAGCCTGCACCAGTTTCCAGATAATGAGCGAAAGAATCTTCTGCTTGATTTCACTCAGCTTTTCCTTATTGCACTTTGCGCCCTGCATCGTCGGCAGGATCGCGTGGTGGTCTGTAACCTTGCTGTTGTCGATAACGCAGCTTACGTCTGCCGCCACGCCATCTAAGGCCAGCACCAGAGATTCCACCGTCTTGCGCATATCCTCAGTCACAAACTGGCTGTCTGTTCTGGGGTATGTCACCAGCTTTTCTTCATACAGTTCCTGCAATACCTGCAAGGTCTGGCTGGCGGCCAGACCGTAATAACGGTTTGCTTCTCGCTGCAAGGTCGTTAGGTCATACAGCTTCGGGGGCTTCTTTTCTACCCTCTTGCGCTCAATGCCGCCAACCACGGCACATTGACCATCACAAGCGGCCTGCATGGTATCTGCATCCTGCTCCTGCGCCATCTGTTCTGATACCGCAACTATGCCCCCACCTGACAGTTCCACTTTATAATAGGGTTCCTTTACAAAGTTCTGGATTTTAGCCTGCCGCTCAGTCAACATTGCCAGTGTCGGGGTCTGCACACGGCCAATGGTCTGCTTTCTGCCGTACTTTTTCGTAAAAGCACGGGTTCCGTTCATGCCGATCAGCCAGTCCGCTTTTGCTCTGCACTCGGACGCCGCAAACAGGTTGTCATAGGCCGCGCCATCTTTCAGGTTTTCAAAGCCCTGCTGGATGGCAGCATCTTCCATGCTGCTGATCCACAGCCGCTTGATGGGGAGTTTGCTTCCGGCAAGGGCATACACACGGCGGAAAATCGCTTCACCCTCGCGTCCGGCATCTGTAGGATAGTTCTCGGAGGTGACTTTTCTGACGTTGTTATTCAATGGCATCCAATGGGCCGATAAAGCGGTAGAAAATCTGGATTTTCTGGACGTATT
>OGKF01000210.1_pt1 | contig 35701 bp, 42 predicted proteins | sample 1572391 | NCBI WGS metagenome assembly OGKF01 (sample SAMEA2582095, study PRJEB24529) | metagenome | biome: Human gut stool | place: China | collected 2011
CCTCCTGGCCCTTATAGATATATATCAATTTGATTGGATTCCTAAAACCCTCCCATTTTGGAACCAAATCCGGGACTTTGACCTTCCCCTGAATTGGGGGTAAATCGACGTACTTTATAACGGTCTTTTCCTCGACTGTTTTACGCCCGATTATAAAGCCTATACCTACAAGAACTATTGTGCAGAGTACTCTCTTTAGTAAGTCCATATCGTGTCCTGCGGGAGGGTTTTAGAAGCATCTACGTGGATAAAATTCCCGTCGATGCCTATCCTCCGGATCCGCAATGCAATGGCTGCCCGGAGGATCTTCATCCGATTGGGGCCCGAGGCACACCGGATGTCCACTGCCAAACCTTCGGTGTGAGCACTGTTACCTGACCGTCCTTTGGCCTTATCGTGTTCTTTTGAACGATAAGCGCAATTGAGGACGATGGGAATGCCTGCCTTTTCCCGGAGGTCATCCAGGAGATTGAGAAAGTCCTGGTCCATGTCTTCGATGGAGCAGGACGGATTGCATCGCTCGAATTCTTCGGGCTTAAAATACTTACTTGTCTTCATGGCATTCAAAATCTATTTGAGTCTTCTTGCTGACTGATCTCTCCATGTACGACCGGAGAGCCCTGAATATGGGATGATCTGAGATTATAGCTGAATTTTCGAGAAAGCTCCAAAACTCAGTCCCGACTACAAAAGCAGCGAAGAAGTTGGCAAGGTTGAGACCCCCCAAGTTCGGGAGGACATACACGTCAAGCATGTAGGCCATGCCGATACCGATAATGCTGAGTCCCAACTTCCAACAGGTATCCCACATTTTCTCGCTTTTGAACACATATTTTTGATGAGCTCGTTTGTGACGTTTGTAGTCAGCAATATTTCCAGTTATGAAATCGACGATTATGGCAATACAGACACAAAGGATGAGGTCCTGGACCGGGGCCAAAAATCCCCAAAACCCTACAATGCTCCCACATATCCATTTTCCAGCTCTCATGCCTTCTTCCTCCATATCTGTTAAACTTATAGTTTATTACGTCCTATAATCATTTTACGAGACGGGGACTCCTTGTATTCAGTACATGTAGTCAGTAACCGCAGAGCTTTAAGGTGATTTATAGCCTTCTCGAGGTAGGCTTCCCCGATGTTCCGTGCTTCGTTCGAGCTACGGATGATGATGTTGTCTTCTACTCGAGTGCTGAATTCACCATCTTTATACCTTACCCCAAAAGCAGTGGGATTGATTGGGTTGTTAACTATGAATCTTGAATATGCAATGTATGCAATGGCGATCTTGAGGCCTTCGCTTCTGCCATCCCCCGAACAGCCACCGTCATAATATCCGCCTTCCATGGCGGCGGTGTACTGATCTTTTGTAATGGTTACGTCCCCGTATTGGAAAGGTCCGGGGCCAGAAAAGTCTGTCTCGTCGAGCCATCTGTAGAGGTTGGCTCCTATGGCATCCACCAGTCTGAGGGTCTCAGCCTCCCGGATGTATGGCTCCAGTCTGGCCGGATCGTTGATGTTCTCGGCTATCGGCCGGACATTCCGAAGGTCGCTATAGTTGAGTATCATCGGGCATGAGTTTTATAATCTCCTCGTCATAAAGCCCATAAATGAGCTTGAGCATGTTTCTCTTCTGAACAGTGGAGAGCATCTGGTCCCGGATAATCTCCAGTACCTGAGTCATGTTGTCCTTGCCAATTCTGTCTGCTATAGACTCGCCGGCATTGTAAGTGAGAGACTGAATAGCGAAGTCGGGATTTTCCAAAGGAGCCCACCAGTACTCAAAGATCGATACGAAAGTCTCCTCCAGCTGCTGACGCTCCCGTACTGTAACAGAGTTGTAGTACTTGTAGGCATTGGTCATGAGATCAGCCCCAAAGTTAGCCCCCACGTCAACAGCTCGAAGAATGGGAGGCTGCTTGAAGGCTTGACCAATGTTCTCCGGGATGACTCTCTGCGTTACTTCGAATGCTTTGTCATAGTTCTCCCCAGAGAACCTTATGAACTGGGGCACCTCATCTTTGGACTTGCACTGGATGTACCACAATTGTGAAGTGTTCTCATCTCCTTGAAATTTGTTAAGTTCTTCTTGGGTCTCATTCACTTGAGACTCATCTTGAGTCTCGTCCTTGATGTCTACCAAGATCCCAGCTGACAAGAAGTTGGAGCATGCGTTTCTACCGGCTACATTGGCAAGTGCTTCCTCAGTTCTCATGTCCGTCATCTCAGCGATGAATATGGGGATTGGGTAAGAGGGGCTGCCTTCCGAGTCCCCGGAGAAGTAGAGGATCTGGCCATTGTAGTTGTCCCAGCCGCCAGCCTCTTCCACCTGGTTGAGAATGACCTCCGGATCTGGGTTGAAGAGGTGAAACCACTCAATGTCAGACGGTGACCACCGGGACCTCGTCTTGTCTCGGTGACCCCAATCCGGATGGTATGCCGTCCGGCCAATAAACCCATTGTCATCCGCCTTCTCCAGTCGGAGGGATTCGAATGGGATGTGGTGGATCGAGCTGACTCGGAAATTCATGTTATAGTTAACATGAATTGCAAATCCATGCCACACCGTAAAGTCTTTGCAAACCATGCGGAGGATCTTGTCAAGCTTCTCCCCTTCTTTGTTTACCCGTAATCTGTAAATGCCGGGATCCTTAAACCCATGACCGTATACGAAGTCATTGTATATGCTCACACAGGCATTTCCGGTCTTTGAGGCTTGAACAATCTCGCTGACCGTCTGGGGAAAATCATTGGTATCTCCGTATGTCTGGATGCCATATTGCCTCCAGTCCCGGGATACGAACTGAGGAGCTGATTTGATCTGTGCAACTTTCATACTGGCGCAATTTTAATAGTAGGAGGGACGGGAAGCGACCCCGTCCTATTACCAGTCCTATTTGGACCCTCCTTTTTTGGCTCCCTTCTTGGGAGTTTCCGAAACGGGATTGACTACACGATTGTAAGCCTCTTCGATCTCCCCGGCAGACATTTGCGAGTCTGCATAGGCTTCTTTGATGGCTTCCAGATCCATCCCGGCGTCGATGAACTCCTTCACCTCGGTGTCGATGTCGGCGGGCTTCTCCTCGGTCTTCTCCTCGGTCTTCTCCTCGGTCTTCTCCTCGGTCTTCTCCTCGGCCTTCTCCTCGGCGGATGCCGAGTCGAGAATGGCATGGATTGCCTCCATGGCTTTGGAGTACTCATCGAGCTTGGCGTTCAGCTCGATCTGTTTCTTGTTCAGCTTTTCGAGTTCGGCTTTGACAGAATCGATCTGCTTGCTCAGAACCTGAGCCTGACGCTTCTTGATTTCCGCGTCCTTGTCTGGCATCTCCTTGCCATAACGAGACATGAATTTCTCCAGTCGGTCGTTCAGGTCTTCGGGAACTCGGGTGAAGTACGAGAGCGCATCCTTGTTGAATGCGATGTGGTACAGGCAGAGATCCTCCGTGATGTTCCTCGGGGTGAGGATCTTGCTGAACTCTTTGTTGATCGGGTCGTGGAGCAGAGTACCTGCTCGGAGTTCGTAATCGGGGTGTGCTACGTTTTTCATTTGTTGTTCTGTTATTCGTCTTAATGCTAAGTCGGCTTCGATCAGGCAGAAGCCGCATCGGGAAACTGACTTATTCAAAAAGTATCGAGAAAGTTCATCTACTTCTCGATGGAGAGCGGGATTTTTTTCCAATTCCAATGTATGGGCCCGATAGGCTTCGCCTTTCAGGGACCCATACTTGGATTGGTAAGCTCTCAGTCTTTCGAGCATGTCAGTCATGAGTGCTACGGTTTAGATCCTTTGGTCAGAAGCCCGTCTACCATGAGGTCTGTGGTGGCTTCGTCCGTGTCGAAGAGGCTCATCGGGAGCGAACCTTCCTGAGCGATGGTGCCGTTGGCCAGAGTTACCTGGTATGCGACGCCGTCGGTCATTTCGGTAGTGACAGTGATTTCGGTGAGCTCCAGACCCGAGTCCCAGCCATACACCTCGTACTTGGTGTCCCCGTTGTCTCCGGTGTCGTTGTTCTCGACGATAGCGATGACGCGGGCATTGGTCAGGCCGTTTACGAACTTCTTGGCTGCTTCCGACTTCTTGAAGATTCGGACGACCACGTTGTGCTGGTGAGTCTTGAGGTACGTGCCAGCATTGATGGTGTCCGAGCCTACAGTTGCGTTGGGCAGCGAGTCGACTTCGTAACCAATGGCACCGGTCTTAAGGATGAGCGAAGAGATAACGTTGTCAGTTACAACAGACTTCGATTTGTCGACGTCCGAGTAGCTGAGAAGAATCACCCTGGCGGTGGTGCCGGCGATTGCCGGCTTACCACACACCTGGTTGATGAATCCTGTTTTGATTTTAGAACAATCAAGTCCTGCCATTTTCTTAGATTTTTGAGGATTAGATACCTACCGAGAACAGATCCGGGTTAGTGAGCTTGGCATCCGCCCGACCCATGAGTTCTACGTAGACTACGCGGTCTTTGTACTCGTACCAGATCCGCATCTTCTCGAAGCTGTCGATTGCATCAACACCTATGCCGAGCACGCTCTTCGAGGTGAAGAGAATTCGATGGGGATTGTTGAGCTTCGAGCCAGTGTCTTCCGACGTAGCGATGATCTTGTCCCAGATGGGCATTGCGATGACAGGGATGCCATTGAAGCTGAGAGCCTCCATGCCATTCAGCAGAGCCAAGCGAGCCGACTCGAGGCAGCAAGCGTCCATAAGAGACTGCTGATAGGCATCGTAGACAGACTGGGTAACGAGGATAAATTTGTCAGACTGCTGACGGAGCAGAAGCGGGGCACTAAACACGACCGACTGGATATATTCCTTTGCCTTGGCCGGAGTAAGCTTCTGAGCTGCGTAAGATGCCCCGGCATTTTCCGTAATTGTTGCTCCGCGCTGGGACGGATTGGCTGTAGCCTGTGTGGTAATCTGTTTCCAGAAACCGTTGATGATGGTGAAGAATTTCAGGTCGAGCCCATCCGTAATGATACCGCTGTCGGTAACGTTCTTGGCGTCTTTGTCGTTGAACCAGAACAGGCGGTACCAGAAGTCCATAATGGAGCGCTCCAGAACCTCAATGACGATGTTCATGTAGTCCGTATCCGTGAAGTCCGGAATGTCGACGCCGGTGCGGAGAGAGTAGATAGTTGCCGACTGCTGAAGGTCAGTGTAACACTGGGACAGGAGGATCTCCCAGATGCCGGGCTCCCATTTCAGCTTGCGGGTGTTGATGTTCCACGGCTGAGGAGTCGGGTTACACCCGGTGTTGACCACGCCGACCATGCCGCCCTCGCCGATGTAACCCACCTCAGTGTTAGTGACGATGTCGGGGAAGACTGTGTGAATGGAGTTGATGTCAGGACCCTGAATGGTGTCCTCCATAATCATCTCCGAGATTGCCTGAATGACACGTCCACAAAAAGTGAACTTGTCCATGTCAAGAAATCCGCCATTTTTAGCTGCCATAGTTCTTAAAGTTTTTGAGTTTGACTACTTGAGAATCTTTTTGGCAGCGTTGACCTTCTGGAGCTTTTCGCGAGCTTCGTTCTTGAGGTCAGCTGCCGAGGGTTCGGGCTTCTTGCCTCCGGGCAGAACCGTCTTGCGGTTCTTCGGGCGGTAGTTGCTACCACGGAGGTTGCGGAGTTCATTCTCCTGCTCCTCGATGAGGTTCGTTGCCTCGTCGAGCATTGCCTCCAGTGCTGCAACGCGGTCCTCGAGAGACTCGGTGTCCTCCATCTCGATGCTGGTGACGATGTTGTCCTCGACAGTAACCACCCGGCCGTCTTCCAGAACGACAGTGCCCGACGTCTCGCCGTTGGCGAGAGTTGCCTCTACACCTTCGGCCAGATTGTCCTCTTCACCTACGGTCTGGAGAACGACCTGACCCTCAGCATCCAGATAGTCGAAGTTGGCGGGAGAGCCTTTCTTGCCATTCCGGAATGCCTTGACTTTGCTCATGAATTTTTCATAAGCGCTTTTTTCGTTTTTTGCCATAGCATTAAAAATTTGGTTTGTGTTGTATGAATTGATTTTGGAAATGAATCCCAAGTCAAGAAGTGATTTGGCATCATGGATGCGCTCCTCATGCATGACATTGCGGAGCCGTTCCCGGTCCTGACCTGTTCTCTCGACATACACGTCAAGAATAGCCTCCTCCTCCAGAGCAAGCTCCTCGGCAATGCTACGAGCATCGTCGGAAGTGAGCCAATCCCCGACCGGCATGTATACCCGATGGATGAGTGCCCGGCAATTCCTGTTTGCCGACCGGTTCTCTGCCGGAGCTGCCAACAAGATACATACTGCCATCGAGTGGCATCCCCCTACAATGTTTGTATAGAGTGTTTTTCCGCTCATGCGAAGAAAATCGTAAATCTTGAAGCCCTCCTCAACAGAGCCCCCGTCACAGTCAATGTTGATGCACACCTCCTGTTCGTCGGGGTGTTCATCAAGTACCCGGCGGAAGGTCTCCACAGAGCAAATTTCTGAGGGCCCCTCCCAAAGCTCCACCATGACCCGATTCTCTTCGGAGTCAATTGCGCCTTTTAAGTTGATGAATATCATGTACCAAATTATTTCGATACAAATATAATTATTCCTAATAGATGTTGAAATACTATTTGTGCTGGACTAATTAAAAATTAGCCCGGTCCTGAATCTGTACATAGTTAGCATCTTCCCTCCGGATGTCTTCGATTGTAGCAATCACTCTCACCTGGCCAAATGCTTTCTGAATCGCTCTCTCCATGTCAAGCCGATTCATAGGTTCCGACGCCTCAGCGAATGATCGGATAGCATATCCCCCATCCGATCCAACTTTAGTGAACGGTACTCCGCCACCGAGTTCGTTTATGGCTGACAGAAGAGGCAGGAACATGCGGCTCGACTTCTTGTTAATGATGGTCTCTCCTCCTTCGGCCTCAATGTGCACTCCTCCAGCGGCATGACTGGGTCCCTCAATGTATTTACCTCTTGCGGCTTTCGGCAGAGGAGCTGCCCAAAGAGCTGCCATCTGAACTGCTCCCAAAGCCGCAGCTGCTGCAATGAACGGGATAGCCAAAGGGAATCCCATTTTAGCTGATGCCATGATGGAGATGGCAGTATTGATGCCAATCTCGAAGGAGCCCATTGCCCTCTCCCGGATAGCTTGTTCCCGTTTGATTTTGGCCAGTTCTTTATCCTTCTGTTTCTCCATCTTGATTTTCTTCTCGTTGTACTGGGCCTCCGTGATTTGACCATTAGCGTACATGTTTGCCAATGCCTGCTCCTCCCGGCTGTATTGTTCTTCTACCTCCTGAGCCCGACGCTCCCCGAGAGCACTGGCCAAATCGTTGAAAGCAGTGGCGAAGCTAGATGCTATTCCGGCATACTCCTGGAGCTTCTCGATTCGCTCCTCCCATAAAGACTCCTCGTTCTCGGCCATCTCGAGTTGGATCTGAGCAATGGCGTCCTCGTTTCCTTGAGCTGCTGCCAACTCAGCCTCCAGGTATCTTTTCCGTATCTCATACTTGGACTTGTGATTCAACTCAGCTTGAGTGAGTTCCTTGTCGAGGTCCATTTGCTGGATACGAAGATTGTTGGCTCGTAGCTGGGCCTCCTGCTCATAGGTTTTCTCCCCGGCAGCTTTCCTGGCTTCGATTTGTTTCTGGAGCATCTCATTCTCGAGCTCCAGCTTCTTTCTCTCGTTGTCCGCTGCCTTTGAGAGATCTTCGGCATACTGTTCGTCGAGAGCTTGGTTGAATCGGTCAAGTTGCTGTTTGGTAGCGGTCTCTCGGATCTTTTTGATTTCATCCTGGAGGTTCTGCTGAATCTGTTTCTCGAGTTCGGCTCTATTGACCAGGAACTGCTCATAAGCTGCATACTCTTTCTGGTACTCCTCTTCACTCATACCCCTTACGAACTGGGGAGGCTGAATGTTGGCCAGTTCCTTCATGGCGTCCTGGTACTTCTGAGCCACCTGGGCAATCTGCATGTCGACTGTGCCTCCGGAGGCTACAGCCAATATGTTGGCTCTCACCCCAGCAAGGTAGTCATTAAGCTGTTTGGCTTGATTCTCGTAGAACTGCTTGTCTGACCGAGCCATAGCATTCAGAGCCGTCTGATACTCCTTGTTAGTGATTTTGCCGTGAGCTTTCTGGAGAGCGAGACGCTCCCGGGCTCCATCCTGAGCTGCCTTGTAGAGTTTCCTTTCATACTCCATCCGGATGGCGATGCTCGTAGACTGGAATGTTGTTTGAAACCTGAGATCGTCTTCCCGGATTTTCTGCATGGCTTCCGAATTCTTCAAAGCAACCTCCAGAGCCTTATCGGCAATGGACTGCTGAGCCTCCCGATTGGCTATTGCAGTCTCAAGAGCCAAATTGGCAACTGCAGCTCCTTCATTCTCGATTGTCCGGAACAGTTCTTGGTATCGACCTTTCAAGTCGTCGAGTTCCTTTTTGGTCTCCTTGTATTTGTTCAAGCTTCCTGACCACGTGTTGAGCTCCTCCTCCTTGGCTGCAATCACCTTCTTCAAGGAGTCGAACTCATCCATTGCAGCCATCTGTCTTTGACGAGCTGCACTCATCTCAATCTCGCGGAGCTTGTTGGCTGTTTTAAGCTGAGCTTCGGCGATCTGTTCCGACGTGGCATGATTGGCTTTGAGATTTTCTATTTCTCTCTTGCCCCGGATCTCCTCGGCTTTGGACAGAGTGTTCCGCTTGGTCTCGATCTGATCCAGTACATACGTAGAGGCTTCGGCAGCTCGATTGTATGCCTCCATTGCCCGGGTTGCTCTCTCTTGAACTTCCGTATTACTGTTAAATGCGTTCGTAAGAGCAACCACTCCAGCCACCAATCCGCCCACTGCCGCTGCCACCAATACAACGGGATTGGCGGCCAAAGCCGCGTTCCAAAGCCATGTGGCAGCTGCTGCTGCTTTGGTGAGGATGTTGCCAGTTCCCTGGACGGCGTTCTTAGCAGCTATCGCTTTCGTCTCGGCGAGAGTCTGGTTGATGCCAACCAGCTGAACCAAGTTAGATGCAGCTCGATAAGTGGCTTCGGTCTTGGAGAGAGCTGCTTGGAGAGAAGACAAAGAGGAAAGAGCCGTGATGATGGTTATCATCTTCGTCATGATAGCATTGAGCTCCTCGTTCTCGCTCCCCAGTACCTGAGTGGCTGTGGTCCATAAACCGTAGACGGAAGTGATTGCCGAAGTTGCATCCGTGACAGCGACCAGTGTGTCGATTCCTCGTCCAGTCTGGTCGATGGCTGTATTGACCGTGTCCTCTGCCGCCTTGAGCTCACCAGCTCGCTTGACCATCTCCTTGAAGGATGCTGAACTCGTATCCCCGGCTTGAGCCATCCGGATCAGAGTGTCGGTCAAGTCGTTGAGCTCCTGTTTCAGGTTATCCGTTGCCTTCTCGTAGTTACCAACTGACCGGCGATAGTCCCCGAGTGCCTCCTCCTGAGCTTTGAGCTCCTCGGTGGTCTCTGCAATACGCTTGCCGAGCTCGGCTTTACGAGCCGCGTCCTTCATTGAGTTGCCCAGCTCTGCAAACTCGGCATTGTCCAAAGCCAGCTGGGTTCTAAGTTTTGCTAAACTTGCCTCCTGTTGGTTCTGGAGCTTAATGTTGTTCTGGATTTGTTTCTGGTACTTATTCGCTTCGGTGTTGATTGCCTTGATCTGGTTGTCAAGTGCGTAGTACTCTTGAGCATTCTCCTCAGTCACTTTGCCCAGAGCCTTCTGCTGATCCCTCAGCTCCTGGGACCGGAGTTTCAATTCGGCTAACGTTTTGAGGGCATCCTCAGCTGTTACCCGGACATTGTAGATTGTACTTTTCTGTTCTTCGGCCATATTACATTCGTATTAGGTCCACTTTGGTTATCTTTCCAGCTTGGAAGTTGTTTATCTTCGAGACGTAGAACCAGAACCCATGCTCTTCCAGCCATATAGGGTTGAACAGATCCAGACTTTGGATGTCGAGCGAATCCAAAAGAATCTGGGTCTGTAGGATCTTCGGTCTTTTGAGTATATTGTCGATGAGCTTGCCGTAGTACTTAGGAACGTAGTAATTCAAACTTTTGAAACGCGCCGTGTATAGCCGTACTTGGGTAAGGGTGTAGCCTACACTCACCTTGGGCTCCATATAGTCATACTTATTGATGTGGACGACCATCGGCTTACTGAGAGCATTGTACTCCCAAGTCGTCTCGGTCATTTCCCCGTTCTCCATCCGGCCTCTATTGATAGTCCATATAGGATAGTTAGCAAGTGTGTGTAACCTTTGCGTGTACTCATCATAGAGGGCTTGGTTGAGCCCTGCCAAGAACCCAATTTGGAAAAGGAGTTTAGTGGGCTGGAGATTGACGTCCTGGATGCTGAACTTGTACGAGTCAGTAACATTGTTGTCCTTGTTGTCCTCCAGCTTTATCTCGTTGGACTGGGCATAGCTGGATAACTGGAAGGTAAGTTTTGTGTCCTTACCTTTTATCAGCTTGTCAGACCAATTCTTCCCGGACGAGCTTCGTCTGTTGTAGAACTCCTGAATCGAGTATGCTCTTGCTACTCTCGTGGCGGGATTCACGTCTGTAGTCAGACCGAACAACTGAAAGAAGGCTTTGACTATGTCCCCCAAGCTCTTAAACCCAGTCGAAGCCAGGAGGTCATAGGTTAGCCCGGGATAAGGCCTATCCCCTGGGGAAGTTTCCGGAGGGATAGGAGCAGTAATGCTGACCGGAAATCTCATGTCATACTGATCGGTAGAGAAATTGCCTGCGAGGAGCGATCCATACACCAGTATGTGCTCTCCTGCCTCCATCGGGATGTCGACCGAAACGCTGCCGGAAGATCCGGACGTCCAGGATCTGGTCAACACTATAGCACTGGTTCCGTCGTTCTTGTAGTGGGTAACCCGGACTGCCACCGTACCCCTTGAGATGGCAGAAGTGTTGGACCATGCGAAACTAAACGTGATGGTCGTGTCCCATAGAGTCATCCAGCTGAATTCCCCAGGGATGGTGTTTATAATCAAACGTCCGGCGATCGGGTCACTGAGAGTTACCCCAGGGGAGCCTTGCCATATCACACCGGCTAAACCCCCAGGCGGGAGATCCTTGATCCAGCCAGTTCCGGATGCTTTCGGGACATTAGGGTTGTCTGCCAAAACGGGGTAAGTGCAAGGCAAAAACATTTCACTCCGGTCAACTGAATCCACGTCGGTCTCAAGACTGTAACCTTCTCGGTCGAAGATCCACGTTACGAGATCATACCAGTTGAGGTGGGGGTAGAACTTGTCCAACTCCCGGACTTGCCCGATTGCCTCCATCGAGATCGGGGGCATGTTCGGATTCTTCTGTAGAGTTGCATACAGCCAAAAATACAGGACTTTAGATTCCTCGGAGCCGGAGAGGTATCGCTCGGTCTGTCCCATTGTGTCCGTGTACCACTTGAGGAGAAACATGCCAGTTCCGGGATCCTTCGCGTCAGTGTTGTTGAGGGTGTCGAACAAGGCAGCGGTCGCTCCGAGAATCTGGATTCCTATTGACGTGTCAGACACGTCTACGATGTTCAATACTGCTCCAGCCGGGGATATGAGTGCTCCCTCATAGAATAGTTGGCAAGGAAACTTCATGTATGGCACATACGAACCTGAGCCAACTACAAAACTGAATTGGAATGCTTGCTCGTTATGGGTCGTCCTGGGCAGACTGATACGCTGGGAGTACGAGGCATTCCTGTCCTTCAGCTCCGCCAGATTGTTGATCTGGTAATTCATCGCAGGAGCATCCAGCGGGAGGTCCAGTGACCAGACCTCGCCGTCAATGCCTTTCATGAGTAGTTCGTAGTTCATATTACCACTGAGTTTGTTCGTCAATAAGCTGGAACTCGTAGCTAACAGTGTTCCGTGGGGCCTTAGTGTCCCAAGTCAGATCGGTATCATCTACGAGGACTCGTTGCCATACTCCAATTTGATAGTTGTAAACCTGGACCAAAGGGGAGAGAGCAATTCCTTTGAGCAAGTTGAAGTCGTTCTCATCAAGCTGTTCTGCTCCAGCTTGGACTATGTTCTTAAACTCTGGAGCTAACTCGCCTCTCGTCTGTGAGGCATAAGGATCCCGGGAATTAGCCAACATGTATTGGTCTCCCCGGTCAACCTCCTGCGTATACTTCTTGTGTTGCTCAAACATGTACGTATCCCATCCGCCTTTCTGGTTTATCCAACGAATGTAGAATGGGTTGCAAGGTACCTCTGTATCGACGTAATGTATATGCCATTTGTCAGAGTTCAAGGGCAAATTGCGATTTCTGACAATAACGTAGTCAGCACCATCTGCCAATTCCTCGTCGAACTCGAGGACAAACGGGATGTTAATCCTGGGGGAGATCTCCGCTTTCTCGAAGTGTGTATTCCCCGTATACATAACATTCACTTCCATGGCTGATTGCATGTTTACTGATATCGACCCCTTAGCAAACAGGGTTAGGAAGTTAGAGTATCCAAAATACTTCTTAACATATAGTTGTCCGTCCCCGTCAGGAACCCGGTCCGTCAACACAAATCCTACGGGCCTTTCGGAGAAGTCAACGCTGTAGCCTCGGGGACCAACTCCCCGGGAGGCATACCGGACATTGAAGTTTTGTTTGCCGATGCCTCTGTATGCGTATGCTGATATGAGGTTGTAGTCAATGCCAAAACCTATGCGCGAGTTAACATACGGGTATGTCCTGTTAAGATCCCGGAATCCAGCTTTAGCCAAGAAACTGAGGTCGTATTTCTTCGTAGTCCCGAATCCCGAGTCTCTGTAGATGTCGATGCTTTCAGTTAGTGAGTTCGCTGCTTTAACTGGACTGGGACTATAGGCGATGAAGTTCTGGCCGTATGCCAAACTCATGCCTGAGAGAGTAACCTTCACTCCAGCTGTTGCTCCCTCAATACCTGCAAAAATGACAAGTAAAACGCGGGGGTCTCTTACTGTAACACTGGTCGGTACCTGAACCTTCCACGTCATGTTGGCACCAATTGGTATATTTGTTTTAGCAATCACAGTGGTAGGAGAATCCGATTCAGTTGCTTGGAACAAAGCAACGGTGAGTGAAGTGGCACCCACTCCAGCCCCGCGAAAAACCCTAAAAGCATACCATTCCCCGGGTGCCGCCTTTCTACGGATAGGAAACTTCCCGAAATAGTTGTTACTACTACCTCCACTGTTATCAATTACTTCGACCCCCTCATTGTCTATAATGTTCAACGAGATCATGTTGGCCTCATCGAAGTTCTGAGTCTTGATCTCAAGTCCAGATGTCAAGTTGTCGGTCTCAACTGGTATTTGTGAATATGCTGAGAGCAGGGAGCCGTCAGCCGGTTGATTGGTGATTGCCATATTATATTATATATCCGTGATCCATATTGTTGTCAGGAGTGAATGCCTCTTCAATGAGGACCCACATTGTCTTGTCCAAATGCTGAGACAGGTACTCCTCGAAGTTGTCCGCAGGGGTGTCTACCAAGTCAACGTAAATGTGATTGCGGTAAAGCTCTGAGCCCTCCCGCTTTATCTTCCATGCAGTAGCATTTCCAAATCGGACCAGGTCCTTCGGGTCCGAGAAGGTGATGCCTTTGAGCTTTGCCCACTCCATGATGATCTGTCCCAAATTGGCGGGGATCTTTCCAGGACCTCGTCCCCGGATGAGAGTGTAGAAGTAGTTCGGGGCTTCGATTGTCCCCCAAACTGTTTCACCTTCTCGTCCCGTCTGGACCGTTATCTGAGCATAGGTTCTGCCCGAAGCTTCCTGCCCGGCGTCCTGTGATGCCCGGATAATCTCACTCCTCATCTGGGTGAGTCCCTCAGCCAACATCTGTTCCAGTCCTACCGCCATTTGTTTCGAGGTTTGCGAGCATTGGCTTTCTGCTGAGCCTTACGCTCCAGTTCCTTGTTCAGCCGCTCCCGGAAGAGGTGACTCTGCAAGTTGGTGAAAAGGAGGTTGTATACCTTTCCGTATTTCCACTCCAGGATCTCGTCCGGGTCCTTCGAGTAGTCTTTGGCCAGTGCAGTGATGGTAGCCATCTCGCCAACCAACAGAGAAAACTGAGCAATGCCGGCTGCCTTTTCCTCGGCACTGGGCTCATACTTGAGCTCAGCCTGTTCTCGTTCAATCCAGTATTTAATGCCCATGAGAACCTCGTACCAGTACTCGACAATTTCTGAGGTGTTCCTCAGATTCCATTTGACCCCAAGACATTGCATTCCTTCCTTCATCTTGTCGATGTCAGTCAACTCCTTTTCAGTGATGATCCGGCCAAGCTCTATGCGTTGGCCGAACGTCATCTGACCGCCTTGTATGTCGATTCGCTGCATCATTTTATATAGCAGTGTTTGAGACTCCAGTATGGTTCTGGAATGTCCCTGACCTCCATTAAACTGACTACGTACTCAGTCCCGTGGCTAAGGTCAGGATACGTCACACTCGACTTCTTCCACCCGTCCTCTTTGGTCCATAGATCGTCCTTAACAATGTCGCCAGTTTCACCAATGAGGCCTTGTGCAACAAAATTCTCTGTTTGCGAGATGACGAGTACCAATAACGGGAGACCCTCTGAATTGAACAGAGCTTGTAAACAGTCCGGGGGATAGACCGGCATGGGCAAGTCCTGTCGGTCAAAGAATAGAGTGTGCCCCGACAAGTCAAACCCGGGCTTTACCACTTCGAGGAGGGGGCGCCAGATCTTGTTCTTGTACAGTTCAATGCACCAGTCCTGTTTGAAGGTGAACTCCAGCCCAACGCTTACCTCATTGGCGTCAAACCTGGAAGACGGGTACAGTACCCGGACAGTGTTCATGATTTCCGGATATTGCTTGACCAGCTGAGAGGTCTTGAGCAAGTAGAGGAAAGGCCTGACCATCTGCTCCTCGATTTGGCTCTTCAACTCCAGTCGTCCGACAGTGGGTGAATTCTTGCTGAACTTCGTATCGCCTTTGTAGGCATCATTGGCCATCGGCTCAAACTTGCAGAAGTAGACCTGCATGATGGTACGCTGAGTTGGGTAGCCCCGGTACGGGGTATCGTAGTAGCCAGTGGTAGGTTCCTCAACATAGACGAAGTCGGACGATACCCGATTGCCGTCCGAGTCTGTAACAAACCTCTCCATCGTGTCTACTTTGACGTTCAGCATTCGAGCCTGGTCACACTCAAAGACGGCCAGAGGGTTGACCATCTTGACCATGTTGTGGATGAGGGTTATAATGTCCAGAATCATCGTTTTGCTGGGATTATGATTTTGGCGGACTTCATGCCAGTCGCCTTCGGCTTTATCTCAAATATCATTCGCATGATGAGCATGTCCAGGAAGTCCGGGGATCTGCCGAGGAGCTGCTTCATGGTGTCCTTGGAAATGAGCTCTCGCTTCTGCTCAGCGGAGTTCGTGTTCTTGGACTTGAGGACCGTCATCTCCTGCTTGATCTTCTCTTGAACTTCGGGAGAGCAGATGATGTGGATCTGGCGCTTGTTGATGAGCTCCGCCAGCTTGAATGCGCACTCCGACTTGATATTGTTGTACGTCTTGGAGTCAATTGCTGATTGTCCTCCGTGAAACTCCCGGATGCCTTTCAGATAGCTCTCCAAGTAGAATCCAAGTCCATCAGCGTCAGAGACGATGCTGGACCTGGGGACTTTCAGACCGGTGGCCAATTTGGCGATCTTCTCCTCCATCTCCTTGCCTTCCGAGAAGCCTTTGGCGATGGGGATCCGACATACCATGCCATCCCAGGTTCCAACCACCCAACTGTCTCGTCCTTTTCCGGCAAGGTCAGTGCTGATGAACCTTTCGCCCGTCGGGAGTACGAACTCATTGCTGAACATGTCGCACACTGCATCATAGTCGACCAGCCAATTCGGGTCATCGTCATACTCCCAGTTGCCAAAGACCAGTCGCTCGATCTGCGACTGGGTCAGGTTCCGGAGAAGCCCTTCAATATACGTGTCTGGGAGAGTCTTGTTGTCCTGGGGCAGAGCTTTGACGAACCGACGCCAAGGAGGCAGCTTGTTCTCCTTCCATGGCTTGTAGTAGTCCGTGTAGAGAAAATTGTTTGACGGGTTGCAGGTGATGAGGAGTTTGGGAGCCAGCTTGTAGACGTCATTCTTCCATCGACCGATGGAAGCCTGGAGGTTGGTCTTCGCCTCGCGGATAAACTCGCCACCCTCTTCAATCCATCCCCGAGTCATCTGCATGGAGCCGAACCTCTCATACATGGGGTCACTGGGGTTATACTTGGCATCGATGAGGTAGATGCGGCTTTTGTTGTACAACTCAAAGAAGTTGTATTGGCCATTAAAGTGGTAGTAGTTCTCCGTGATACCCCAATGGGCGAATACCTCGTAGAGGGAGGGAATAGTGTACCGGACCAGGTCGGCAGCCGTCTTACGCGCAATAAAATAAAATGTCTCCGGGTAGGTGAGGGCATCGCCGGCTATCAAAGAACACCCGAGGTAGGATTTGCCAGCACCTTTCGTGCCGGCATACAGAATGTCAGTGACCGAATCATCAAGCCATAACCGAGCCACTTCCTTCTGCTTCTCGTTGCCTTTGGTGTCAAATTGAAGCCGACGTCCCATTCTATTTTACCTCCATTCCTGTTATCTGCTCGAGAGTGATGCCTCCCGTTACATTGACATTTGTCTTGCGTCCTTGAAGCACCTGGATGAGGCTGGCAGCGTACTTGCCAACCAGTGCTCCCTCAATTTGCTGGGAATTGATGGCATCCTCGATGGTGCCACCAATTGCAGCTGCTACCGGTTCTCCTGTAAGTTCCCCGTACTCAATAGGATTTAGTCCAGCGAACAGCCTGAATGACTCGATGGTCATCGGGCGGGAAATGTATACGCTACAGTCGTCGCCATTCTTATTCACGTGAGATTGGGAAAAATAGTTATCCTTCATGAATTTGCAATACTCAATGAATGCAAAGTAAAGCTCCTCCGCATCGGTGGGCTTTACAAATTCTCCGGCGTCTCGCCTTTTCTGTCCCTCCTCCATATAGGCGAGCGGACTCATTTTATATGTACTTCGTGCCATGCCTCAAATATAATCAAACCTTATACAAATTAAAAATTTATTTCTGCACAACAATCCCCGGAGCGTTTGGCCCCGGGGATCTTTAATTTATTCGCTTACGCGAATGAGGGTCACGCCGAACCACAGGAACTTGACCGAAATGCCATTCGGCCAAATCATGCCTTCGTGGACCGTGGCGATGGAAGGGGTCCAATTACAGTACTTGGTATTGACTTCCGAGTACAAAGCCCAGTTTTTCCCGAGCTGCTTAAAGTGTTTTGCTTTCATGTTTTTTTTTTAATTTTAGGAATCCAATCGGATTAATGTATATATCTATAAGGGTCACAGGGGAAAGGTTCCCTAAACACCCCTAAGAATCACAAAGGGAGAGGGTTTTTGGGAGGACCAAAAGTATTGGAACATAAACTCAAACAGTTTTAATTCCGTATGCGTGAGTGCCGTCCAGTATTTGTAGGTCGAGTGAAGACCCAGGACCTATAGGTCAATGGGAAGATCCAGGACCTATAGGTCTAGGGAAGGACTCTACTTCTTTTTGAACTTTTGAATCCGTCTCTCCGCTCTCTCCATCTGCTTGATGGATCGATCCAGTTTTCGTCGGGGGTTGATCCACCATTGGCGAATTCCCCCGATAACAGCGAACAGACCGATGATGGCCAACAGGTAAATTGCAATCATTTTCTACACCTCCTTTCTAATTTGTTTTGTAGTTTGCGGACCTCAACCCAGTCCTCGTGCCGCATCCATTCCGGACGGGACAGCAGACTCTGCTGTCCACGTGCTATTTGCATGGTGGTCTTTTTTAATTTGCGGGCGTAGTCCAGGACCTCCCGCTCCTCTTTTGAGTATATCCCCAGCCATCGCCGGAACACTCCAAGTTTCCCAGTTGGGGGTAGCCCCAATTTCTCAGTTTTTTCCATAATAAATAGTATTTAACAATGGGTGGAACAATGAAATTTTTATTGTTCCGGCCCCTAAGTGATTGACTGTCAATGGTTTGGATACTTTCCATTGGGGGGGACCGGAACAATTGGAACAATGTTTCTGTGCACTCTATTTTGTGATTTTTCATTTCCTAAATTGGTCATAATTTTCCTCATATTCCCTATTCAGGTTTTCCTCCTAAATTATTGTTCCAATTGTTCCGGGGGGGGTTAATCAATTGAATATCAATCAATTAGGGCCGGAACAATCATTGTTCCACATTGTTCCACATTGTTCCGGCCCTAAGTGATTGAATATCAATGGTTTGGGTACTTTCCCGGGGGGGACCGGAACAAGTGGAACAATGATTTCACCAACTTTTTTAGGGGGGCCTGTCGAGATTTTTGCCAAAACAGGGGTTTTATCAACTTTTTTAGGGGAAGTCCCCCCCCCTGATTTGGGGGAACAAAATGGGTTGACCAACTTTTTTATTCACCCGTGGACCCGAAGCCCCCCACTCCTCTTTCAGTCGATTGCGGGAAAAGCTCGTCCTCCGACTCGAGAACTTCCACCCCGACGTATGAGACCGGCATCACCAAACCCTGAACCAGCTTCATCCCCGGCTTGAGGATGACGATCTCCTTGCCGACGTTCATGACGTGCAGATGGATCTCACCTTGGTAGTCTTCGTCAACCACGCAAGCTCCAACCTGGAGTTGATACCTGGCGGCAATACCGCTCTTGTTGAACATGATGAGGGCACACCCCCCGGGGATTTGAGCTTTGATACCGGACGGGATGTTGATACTTTCGCCCGGCCAGATCTGTTTGGCTTCGAAGTCTTCCGGGATGTAGAAGTCCAGCCCGGCGGACAGACCCGTTCCTCTGGTCGGGGTCTTGACATTTCTTACTTTTACGATTTTCATTTTTTAAAATATTTTTCGAGACGAGCTCGGTGGGTTGTACCTGATGAGAGAGCTGCCCCTTCGATAAAATTGTAACGTGTGTGAAGAGGAAGCTCCTGGAATGCCTTCCTGAACGGTTGGCCTTCCGATTCGAATATCTTGCCCGCAGGATTGCCGGGTGTAACGTCCTTCATTTTTCGGGACTTGATCCACCACAAAGCCTCTTCCCGACTTATGGAACGTATGGAAGGTCTAATGGACCCATTCCGGAGCGTCATTTTGAACCACTGAGCCTCCGTGTTGGAGTCATCTTCTTTAAACCATACCCGGTAATACCCAATAGCTATTTCCATATGTTGTAGAATGTTTCGTGACACTTCTTGCGGTACGCCATCGGGTCCTGCCGAATACTTTGGCACTTGAGAGGCTCTTTGGGTCGGTCGAGAATCTCCCGGGGCAGGACGTCGCTGAAAGCATCCTTGAGAATGCGCTTATGGGTTCTGTCCTCCCGGGGCAAGCGAAGAGCGAACCTGACAACGTCATGTCCCAGGAATGGTGATCGGAGTTCAACTGTGCTCCTCATGGAAGCCCGGTCAAGCCGAGGCATGTGGTAGAACGGAAGTTCCTGGAACACGTCTGAGAGCTGGGAGTCGTAGTCATCGACTCGGCGATAGCCTCCGAAGAGTTCGTCAGCTCCATCCCCGGTCAGGATGACCTTCTCCTTGACCTTCTCCATGAGTCGGAACTGGGGGATCATGGAGCCCAAGTCGATGGGGGTTTCGTTGTAGCGGAGACACCTCTCCAGACAATTATCATCGGGGATAGGGCCAAGAGAGGTGATAGAAACCCCTAAAAATTCGGACAATAGCATGCCAAATTTTGATTCATTATTCTCCACCATATAGAGATTAACCCCCAGGCCCATTCGATGAAGAATAGAGGCAATTATGGATGAATCCAGTCCTCCAGAAACCAAAGCTCCGACCGGGATTTTGGAATACATAGCTCTACGGCGTATGGACTCGGAAACTCGTTCCCGGAGTTCCTGAGCCAGCCGCATCCTACCCAAACGGTACGACTTATTCTGGAGTCCCCAGTTGAAGTAGTCCCTCCGGATGACAGTCGGGGTCACTCTCATGCTGTCAAAGGAGTAGACCGTGTTCGGCATAATACGCTTAACGGTGTTCCACGGAGTCCGGTCATCCCAGTTGTAGCCCCATTTGAACACTTCCGACTGATAGTACCGGTCGAAGTCTCGGAAGTCCGACACCAACGGGGTTATCTCCGAGCAGATTTCCCCGAATTGGTTGTAGTAGAGTTGCTTCTTTCCGAGAGGGTCGGTGAAAGCAATAATTTGACCCTTCCTGTACCAGCATATTGCCCACATGCCATCCCAGTGGTTGGCTTCAAGGATAATGTCCTCCAAGCAGTTGACCCCCGAAATCTGAGCCCCAAACAAGTCGCGAAGATACTCGACGTCGCTGGAATACCTCGTAGGATAGTTGTAGATCTCCCCCACGTAGAGAAGCCACCCGTTGTTTTCGGCTAACTCTATAGGCTGAGCCAGACCATCGCCTGGTTCAGTCTGAATGGGCAAACGGGCATGACTGAGGAACCATCCTCCTTCGGCAATCTGGGTGGATTCGATGCCCCTATGCTGTATCTTGTCAATGGCGTTAGCCCTTCTTGTTATACTTATTCCGCACATATCTTTTGTATTTTCTAATCCCGGCAATCGCATCCGCAAAACAAATGCCGAGGATCCCTATTGCTAGGAGGATTGCCGTTACTATGATAGCTACATCCTCACTTCCTTTTACCATGTCTTTTTCTTCTTATGTCCTTCCGGATCTCATCTACTGCGATCAGAAATGTAATGTAGAATACAGCTGCTGCCGCCAAAGAGGTCAAGACTACCCCAATCAGCACTTTAACTCCTATGTCCATCATTCTTCGATTTTTTGAGGATCTGTTGTGCCTTTTTCTCGATCCAGTTGGTGTAGCACCGGCTCCCCATGTGGAGCCCAGTCAGGAGCTTCGAGCATCCCGGACAGAACATGCAATCGTCGTATTGCTGGTGAGCTTTAGCTCTTGCTTCTTCGATGGTCATAGCTTAGTATATTACCCATTTGGAGAGGTCTTCGTTGTATGCATGGAGGGACCCAGCGAAGTAGTGCAGAGAACCCTTCTTGAGAGAGGGGTAGGTGACTGCGAGGATGTTGAACACGTGGTCCATCATAGCCTCCGACAACCAGATGTCAATCGCGAAGTGCTTGAAGAAGTCATTGCTCCGGATATAATATATCACATGGAGTCGATTGTTCCGGACGAGGAACTGGTAGCTGACGGAGCAAGGTACTCGGGTAAGAGCCCCGGCTGTTGCCCGGGTGTCCTCCGGCTCGAAGATCATGACCATTGCTCGTCTGGAGTGCGGGTCGTCCCGGAGAGTCATGATGACATTATCCAACTGGTGGATCTCGGGCCCCTTGTGGAAGATGTGCAGACGCTCTGAATAGGTGTAGTCGAAGCGACCCTCCTGTCGGGTCTTGCTCACCAGCTTCTGCCATAAGTCCCGGCGGATTTCCCAGCTTTTACCGGGGTTGACTCCGTTTCGGTCAAGCCGGTCGGAGAGCTCTGCTCGGCAGTACTTCTCGATGAGTTCGGCCTCATCCTTGAACATGAAGTCGAGCATCTCGCGTTTGCCGAGATACGGCTTTGAGATGACAAAGCTCACTCCGATGAGTTCCTTGGTGAGCCGGTCGTCCCCGCTGAGTTCTTGGTTTTGGTAATGATTGACCGGGACCGTGATGCCGGAAACCTTGAGCTCCCGATCCATCTCCCGGATCATTTCGAAACAGTCTTTGAATATTCTACCCATGTCAGTATTTGGATTTAATGCGAAACAGATTTACTTGATACTTCAACGACCAGAGCTCTTTGACTCGATTCTCGGAGAGGCCCAAATGCTCGAACATTATGACGAAATAAGTCCATATCCACTTGAGCCGGTCCTCGAAAACTACCAGGTCTACCAGATATTGAGACTGTCGCCACTCCCGATTCTTGAGACAGTTTGCTGTCATGCCGATGTTTCCGATTAAGATAAGCAGATCCCCCGCAAAATCTTCGTCTTCCAAAACCTGTGCCCATTTAGGCAGCGTCCAGTCGAAAGAAGGAGTCATGCCATAAAGCTGGTAAAGCTCCAACATGAAGTTGAATGCGTCAATCAGCTCCTCGTCAAAGTGCTCGCCATCGAGTTCCTCCTCGATAGCTTCCTTTGCCTCAGCGAGTTCCTCGACAATCTGCCAACAGAGTTTTTTGAAAAGCTCCTGATCCTCCAAAGTGTTGATGTCAAAGTTCGCGATGCGCTCTTTGAAATACGGTCTGTACATGAGCTGAAGCTCCCCTTGGAGGGCATAAATCTCCTCCCAGCTTTTAATGAATGGCTTAAAATCTTGTGTGTTCATGGCTTGATCTTTGAGAACGGGTTGTATTGCCCCGGGTCTTCTTTGGGCGAGTAGTATACAGCTATTCGGCGTCCTTCTTCGGTGAGAACATGTTTGATCTCATGCACCTCGATGGGACTGATCCGGATGAAGTCTACAGCCTCCGAAATGGTTGAGAAGTACGTAGGTACCACCCCCGGAGCTTTTAACGGCTTGGGGTCCTCGAGTTCGTTGTTGATGGCCCCGATTGTAGCTACCATGTCAAGGAGGTTGTCCTCCTTGTGTGCATTGGATTCACGTGCCATTTTCACTGCCACTTGGACCCAAGACACGTCAAGAGCGGTCAGAGGCTTACCGGTAATGACCGAGGCGATCTCTGCGGCCTTCTGGTTGCATTCCATGAACGGTCCGTATTGTCTCTCCTTTTCCTCCGACCGCTCATTGATGATTTGGTCAGCGTGTTTAAGTATGTTACTCATGATTTTTAGTATATAGGTTAGACCCCGGGGAGGGACTCGAACCCTCCTGTACCACTCCGGGGTGCCCAATGGAGTGACGGCTCCATTGGGCGAGGAGTTCTGACTTACTCCTCAGCCGGTGCGTTCTCCGGCTCGTTCTGTTCTGCTTCGGGAGCTGCTTCGGGAGCTGCTTCGGGAGCTGCTTCGGGAGCTGCTTCGTCAGCCTTCTTCCGGCCGCGCTTCGGCTTCTCGGTCTCTTCAGGAACCGGAGCCATCTCGCCGAGCTCCAGGTCCTTCGAGTTGATGCCCTTGCCCCAGACGGGACCGTCGTTGGTCTTGATGCGGTACTGGATGAAGTTGTTGCGGGGGTCGAGACGAACTCCGATGATGATGCCGTCGGTCTGCTCCTTGGTCTTCGTGCAGATGAACTTGCAGAAGCGGCCGATGTTGGCTTTGGCCTTCTCGAGATTGGCTTGGGCCTCCTCTGCAGAGATCTCCTTCTTCAACGGGCGGGGTTCCCCGGGCTCCTTCGGAGTCTTTGCCTTGCGAGCCTTCTTCGGCTTCTCCTCGGCGACCTCGTCGTTCTCCTTGATGCCGTTCTCGGCTTTGTACTCTTCGGTCTCAGTGGCGTTGTAGACAGCGCCCTCCTCTGCCGGATGTTCCTGAGATGCTCCTCTCGATGCGAGGATGGATTCGATGGCGTCAAGCTCGTCACCGGTCTTGACCTTGGCCAACTTTTGAAGAACTTTCGAGCTGTAGCTCTTGTACTTTTTGATAAACTTTTCCATAGTGTTTAGTTGTTAAGTGTAGTGTAAAAGTAAGAAAAAATGCCCAATTAAAAAAATTTTTCACCAGAAAAATTGAAATTATTTCAATCCAATTCGACTGTGATTATGTCCAATATGTTGGAGGTCATCATGCTATTGACTGCCAGTAGAGCCCTTCGGATCCCCAAGTCCCTCATTGCTCGCTTTGCTTGAGCAATGGCTCTGGCTTTGATTCTTCCGTCGGGGATAGCTGCTTCGTAGCTGTTGTAGTCCTCGTCCATTAATTCGTAGTAATATCGTTTCATTGTCCTTTTGTTTGTATCACAAATATAATACTTCTGCGACAAATACTACGATGTTTTACGATATTTTTTCAGATATTTTTCGACCCTCGCTTTTACAGCTTCCATGAGAGCATCCTGCCCCCGGGTCTTCGCTTTCTGGGCTCTTATGACGTCCTGGTCCACTGTCTTCGAGCATACCAGTTTATTGACTATCACGACCTCCTTCTGTCCTTGTCGGTCAAGCCGAGCATTGAATTGTTGCTCCAGCTCGAGAGAATAGGTCTGCCCAAACCAGATGATGCGGTGTCCTCCGGCTTGAAGGTTGAGCCCATGGCCCCCGGAAGCCGGGTGCATCAAAAGAACCTGGATTCTGCCAGCATTCCAGTCAACGATGTCCTTCTCCGTTTTGAGTTCCCGGGGCTTATACTTGGCGAGAGCCTTCATGAGCCGGTCTCTGTCATGCTGGAAGGTCCAACCTATGAGGACTGACTGTCCCCCGGCGTCCTCAATGAGTTCCTTCGTGGCTTCGATCTTCAACGTGTGCACCTCATGGGCCACTCTCTGTTCATCGTACACTGCGCCATTGGCAAACTGGAGGAGCTTAGTGGACAAAGCTGCTGCATTGACAGCTGGTATCTCTACAGCGTCCCCGAGCTGATCAATCATGCTGAGAACTTGTTCCTCCTCGAAGGAGTCATAAGCTTTTTGGATTTCCGGGGGCATCTGGATCTCCACTATGTTGTCGATGCGCTCGGGGAGATCGAGGTAGTCCTTAGCTTTCATGCTCATGCAGATGTCCCCTATCTTTGAATATATGCGCTCCTGATTCTCTTTGGATATGTCGTACGAATATACAATATGCCCGTTTCTACGTCCTGGCTTAAAGTAGTTGTCACGATAGTGGGATATGTATTTGCCCAAGCGCTCTCCCCGGTCCAGGAGGTACATTTGGGCCCAAAGGTCCATAAGACCGTTGGGTGCCGGGGTACCAGTCAAACCTACTACTCGGGAGAGTGAAGCCTGAACGTGCTTAAGAGCTTTGAATCTGATTGACTTGGGGTTCTTGAAACTGCTGAGCTCGTCGATGACCACCATGTCGAATGGTAAGCAAGATCCCCCGTAGAGCCCGCATAGCCAAGCCACGTTATCTCTCCCGAGGGTGTATACGTCTGCCTTCTTGGCGAGAGCCTCACGACGTTGACGTTCTGTTCCAATGATGCGAGACACTTTAATATGCTTCAAATGGTCCCATTTCTCGACCTCCTGTGTCCAGACTGATTCGGCTACTCTTTTGGGAGCTATGACTAATACCCGTCGGACCTCGATCTCTTTAAACATGAGCTCGTTGATGGCTGTCAAAGTAGACACTGTTTTACCCAATCCCATGTCCAGGAACAGAGCACAGTGCGTGTGGCTTATTATGTGGTCAACAGCTTGTAGCTGGTATTGATGAAGATCATTCTCGGTCATATTCCAATGCTAACATTTTACAACCCATGGTCGTGTCTATCACCTCGACTCGAAAGCCCATTGCTTTCAGCTTCTGGTGCATTAATATCTGGATTTTTCTCGGCTTTTTGCCGAATGCTTTCAACTCAACAAAAACGACTTCGCCACCGGGGAACAGACAGAGTCGGTCGGGGAGACCAGTATTGTGAATTGCGGGGAGTTTCAAACACCAGCCACCGACTCTCTCCACCTCAGTGACGAGTCGTTTCTCAATCGAGCTTTCGCTCATAGTACTTTTGTTTTCCATATATGGGGAATCTTTTACTAGCCTTGCACGGCTCCCATTCGGGCATACTCTTCAACAAGTCATTGATTTCTCGAGTCTTATACCGGTCCATGTCCTCTCTGTTCCTCCCAAGACATTCACACCATATCTCAGCAACACACACGTAGTCTCGGGGGGTGGTCCCTTTGGGGTTTAACTCATCGGCCAGGAAGTCTCTTCTCTGGTATAGGTCCATTGAGTCCCAGTTGTCCGGGAGTTGACGTTCCAAGTACGCCTCAATGATGCCTTTCCGTTCATCCGACTCGCTGTGCGAGCTTTGCTCACTTTTGGCTATTTTTTCTGCTTCATGACTCAAATAGAGTTTCTCCTTGGATTTGTACAGGACAACTGCCTCAGCCCATATCTGGTCTATCTCGTCGTCCAGTTCCATGAACACGTCTTTTTTGGCATTGTTGGGGACCACGTCCACTGGCATGAAGCGTCTGTTGCCAGTGGGATCTCTCAGGAATTCGCTGTCGTTGGTGGTGCCGAAAAAGACGCATTGCCGGGGATATATCTCAGAAGTTCTGGCATACGCTGGTCGGAATGAGTCTTCGGACTTAGATATGAAATGCTTCACTGACTCAACCTCCGCTTTGCGGAGGCCGGAGAGCTCAGCTATTTCAATAAGCCATGCCCCCTGGATCTGCTCGAGAGCCTCCTTTCCTTGGACTGTCAGGAATGTATCACTAAACCAGGATTTTCCCAATTTTTTGATGAACGTACTTTTGCCGGATCCTTGAGGTCCTACGAGCATAAGCACAAGGTCGAATTTGACCCCGGGGTTCATAACTCGGGCAACTGCTCCAACCAGCATCTTGCGGATGGCTTCGCGAGAGTAGATATTGTCGTCAGCCCCCATGTAGTCAATCAGGAGTTTGTCTACCCGTTGGATCCCGTCCCATTTGAGGTCATTGAGGTAGTCCAGAATCGGGTGGAAGTGGTTGCGTTCAAATTCCAGAGCCATGGCATCGTCGATCTTTAGCGAGGACGTTATTCCATATACGCAACCAAGATAGTTCCTGACCCCGGAATAGTCTACGTTCTTGACCGGCTCCGGCTTAACAACCCGACGCCATGGGAGATTCCCAAAAACGTACCTCTTCCCGTCAAAGTCGTTCTGTCTGAACAGTCTTTTGATCCGGGGATCGTTTGCAAATATGAGGTTGAGGTTGGCATCCGACGAGAGGTACGCTCCCCGAGTATCAACCTCCAGCTCCTTCATCCACTCGACGCTCTCAGCCTCCGTGTCAACCTCCTTTTCGACGACTTCTTCCTGAGTCCGATCATGCTCTGGATCGGCAAACTCGTACTTGGCACTGTTGATGTGGTCGTTGGCAATGGTTGTCTTAGTGTCTGGGTCATTGCGTACGAACTCCTCCATTGCTGACACACTTGGCAACTTCGACGAGGGATCCTTGACCTTGTCGTCAAGGTGGCCAAATTTGTGTATGCGGACCAAGTCAAACGCATTGCAAAGTTTACCCCCACACGGGTCAGTTCCATGATGGGAATAAGCGAACTTGTCCTCATACACGATAAGACCAGCCGAAGCACTTCCTTTTGTGTAAGTGTATCGGCCCTCCAATGCTGATGGGACATAGGTGTCAGAGAGAAAAGTCTCTATTGCTTCGGGTATGGAGTACGTCCTACAGAACGCTCCTATGAGCCCCCTCTTTATGGTTGGGTCCTCCTGCTTCTTAACGGCTCTGTCGACAGCTTCGAAACGGGACGAAGCTGTGGGCCAAAGTGATGAGTCCTTCCAATCGGCATAGGAGTTGAGGATCTCGTCAGCATCAATCCATGGACCGTCCTGAACCTTAAAGTAGTAGTCCATGTCCTTCGGCGTAGAAGGCCAGAACATGAGTCGGTTGGTCTCGAAAGTTGAATTGTCGAAAAGGTCTATGCCGATTATCCCGGCAATTTTTCGGCTTATGGCCACATACTCATCAGCCGTGACTTCTCTGCTCAGTGGCATTATTAGTCGGTACCGGGGAGACGCATCTGAGTGTTTGTGAGTCCCATGCAGAACAGCTGCATTGTCAAACTGGAGAGTAAAGTCATCCCAGAGGTCTTTGTGGGCAAAGTCCAAGTCGAGTGTCATCAACTGTCTGTGGACCACATTGGCCGGGCTTCTTTTGCCCCCTCTCAGGTAGCCTCCAACGTATCCGCCTACGTCTTTTATTTTGAGCTGGTCCTCCTTGCTTGCAGAAACAAACTCCTTAAATGTTTCAGTGGTTTTGTTCTCCCCCCCGAGTCGACTGACCAATTCAGACCATTTCAGTTTCTTGTTGCTCCATACTTTTGATCTTGCGCTCAGTCCGATTGCAATATCAAGTTCCCCGTCGTATGTCATTAGTCTTTCTTATAAAATTTAGTAACGTATCCGTCTGCTTTGAGAGGTAATCCCATTGGCAAGCAGTTCAGCCAAGGAAGATCCTCTCCCATAACTCTACACATAGTTTCCAGACAATCCCCGGCTCGGTCTTCGTCTACCTCTGCAATGGCTTCATCATGGACGTGCATTACTATTTCGAAGTCTTTCATAATGCTTAGTCTGTACATTGCTTCGGCGAGAAGATCCCGGGAGATTGCCTGGACTATGTTCTCCACCAGTTTGCCCCCGTAAGTCTCTACCTCAGTCCATCCTACTGACTGGACCATGCCGTCGTAGACAATGCCAGTCTGCCCGAACCTGTTGGGTCTCACCCGGGGATTTCTGTAGTATAATTTTCTCCCAGCTGGGAGAGCTATTGTCAAATTGGTCCCGTCATGTTCAAAGACGAGACAACTTACTTTCTTGGTTTTCCTGGTCTGGACGCACTCGATGGCCTTCTCGTTCACCTCCGCCCAAAACTCAACAATTTTAGGATTGGCTCTTCGCCAAAGAGCTACGATGGAATACATTTCCTTTTTGGACAGCTTCTTGTCTCTGTCCATCGCCTCCATTGCGTTGACCGATCCTTCGTATCCGAGTGCTAATTCTGCCGTCTTTCCCCGCTGTCTGAGGTCCGATCCTTTCGTAACCTGCTCAATGGGAACCCCGAACATGAGTGATGCTGATGCCTCATAGATCTTGCCATGAGTGTTGAAGACGTCGAGTCGCCACTTCTCCTGAGCTAACCAGGACAGGACTCGGGCCTCAATAGCACTAAAGTCGGCTACTGCAAACATTTTTCCCTCTGGTGCTATGAAGGCTGTTCGGATTAGCTCGGACAGAACATTCGGGATATTGCCGTAACACATTTCGATAAGGTCGTAGTCTCCTTTCTCTACCATGCTTCTGGCGAGGTCCAAATCCTTCATGTGATTCTGGGGGAGATTCTGGAGCTGAATCATTCGACTCGACCAACGTCCTGTTCTGTTGGCTCCGTAAAACTGGAATAGTCCGTGGGCTCTCTGGTCTTTGGCAGCGCAGTTGAGCATAGCAATATACTTCTTAGTAGAAGTCTTCGACAAGGCAAGCCGTCCCCCGAGAACCTCTTTGACCAAGTCGGGAGCATCCGGGGTATTTTTAAAATATTCTAGAATCTCAGGTTTGCCAAGTGCTGGGAACTCGAGCCCGAAGTTGGTTTTGAGCCATGTCTTGAGCTGAGCTAAACTGTTAGGATTGTCCAAGCCCGTTAGCTCCTTCATCCGGTCGGTCATCTCCTCCGTGTACACCTCATCAAAAGAGATGGCGTTTCCGGCCATGTTGAGATCTATCAGAATGCCCCGGTCATTGATGCTCTGATCTACGAGGTAGTTCCGACGTTCGAACTCTGGAAATGGGAATTGGTCCAGCTGTTCCACGATGTCGCGTTCGGCAATCACGTCATATTCGGCATACGTCTTGAACTCGTTCCACTTGTCCGGGTCGTCGTCCGGCATGTTCCGGGTTCTCATACCGTTGGACTTAGTTGGCTTGCACGGGGAACAGAAAAACCGGATTAAAGCTTTACCGGTCGACTTCTTCCCGTGCTCCCCGAGGACCAACGCCTTGGAGAGTTCATCCAGAGCCAAAGGCAGTCCGCAATAGGCTGCTTTGGTCATTGAGCAATACAATTGATCGATCGGGATAGGTAGTCCTATACGCTTAAATACGAGTCTCTCAAATACAGCGTTATGAGCCCATTTCTCAATCCCCGGATCAGTTAAAGCGGAGATGAAATAGTCGGGGAGCTCCTCTCCTTTGGCCAGATCTATCACCTGAACGGGAGAGGTGTCAAAGGCGAAAGACACTATAAGGAGCTGAAAACCCCCCGATTCTATGTATTTATAGGCGCCCGTGGACTTAATGTCCTCCGGGCTATATGTTTCTGTATCGAAATATAAGCGTCTCGGCATGTTAACTATTGTTAAATTTGTTGCTGGGCGGGGATTCGAACCCCTAATCCCAAGTAAGACCCAGCATACCAACCTACATAAGGTCGTCGTCCCACGGGTTCTGGCCGAAATCTTCTTCTGCCGAAGATCCCCCGGAGAGACGTTCTCCGTCAGCCAACTTCTGGAGGTTGTTCAGCCCGCAAGCAACGCCTTTGTTGCCATTCGTGTTGAAAACGTAGAAGTTGATCGACGCCCGGCCATAGCATCCGGAGTAGAAATCCTCTTTTTCGATGATGGGGTTGAGGTTGACGTCCACGATGCCAGGACGGTTGTCCGAGTTGGCATTGACGAACATGTGCCCAGCATACTCCGGGTTGTCCGGTCTTTCGGTGTCCCCGTCACGGAGGGGGTTCTTCCACACGGGGGGAATCTTGCCACCCAATTTGGCGATGCCTTCTTTGAGAGCCGTGTCGATGGCCTCCTTGACCCGAGCCAGAGTTGCCGAGTCGGTCTTCGGGATGAGGATTGATACCGAGTATTTTGCTCGGTCGGAACCCTCCATTGCACGGGGTTCCCACACGTTGGCATAACTGAACCGGACTTTGCCGGTAACTACTTTAGTTGTTGCACTCATAGTTGTGAAGTTTAGTTATTAGAAAAATCGAGTTTTGCTTGTTCAATCCCCATTGCCGGACGCTTGTCAGACTCGGGGACCAGAGTGGGTTTGCCTGGAGCCTTGATGACAAAGTCTCCAACCAGTAAGCCGAAGTCCTTTTTGAGGAGCTTCTCGATAGCCGGGATCCCGGCCAGTTTGACAACTTGGAACTGATCCGGGGTGTAGTCGCATGCGGTAAGAACTTCCTGAACTGCACTCTCGTCAGTCCATTTCCGTATTGACCTTCCTTCGACTACCTTATATCCCGGGATCTTCTCGCCCGATATGGCTTTGGAGAGCAGGTGCTCAGATACAGCATTTACCCATTCTTGGAGCATGGGGGCTTGCTCGAAAATCTGAGCGAGCTCCTCAGTGGTCAGGAGTTCGGGCTCTTTGAACTCGTGTTTGGCCAAGTCCAGATTGTGGTCTGCCATCTTGCGACACAGAGCTTTGACTTTACACCACCTGCACCAGTGCCCGACTTGGAGTTCCCCCTCCCCGGAGTAAGCGAGAGCTGCTTTGGGTTTCACTACCTCCTCACCCCATTTGTAGAGGTCTTCGGGGGTAATCTCCCATGACGAGATTCGCTCCTGGCGGGGCTGGACTATAGTCAACTTTACCATGTTGATGTCGTAGACCATCTCAAATTTGGACAATGCCCCAAGAGCATACAGCATCAGCTGAGCATTGTTCTCAGCGAAAACCGGCACGCCAGTGCCAAACTTGAGGTCTATGATCTCCATGACCCCGTCAGCGATAATGCAAGCGTCTCCAGTGCCGAATCCTTGTTCGACCCAAGCCGAGAAGTCCAGTCGCTCCTCCAGAAGAACGAGTGCGTCTTTGGTTTTCCGTAGAGCTTCCGTATATTGGTCCGTTACGTACTGGCAATAAGCCATTACGGGCTCATCCATGGCCTCAGTGTAGAGGTCACTCTTCTTCAGCTTCCTGAGTTCAGCAGACGTAACGTCAACAGGCGTTATGCGGAACCTCGCTCGGAGGTAACATTCTGCCATCTCGTGAGCCAGAGTGCCCTCTTCGGCATACTTGGAAGGCTTACCGGTTTCCTCAACTTTTTCCTCCAGTCTGGCACTGGGGGTGCAGTTGATCCACCGGTCTGCCTTTGATGCCGAAAGCATGGCGTGCTTACGAGATGAGTGATTCGGGGCTCCCATTACGCAAGGTCTTTGAGGAATTCGTAGAACGCGTCGTAGTTTCGGGCATCCAGTCCCGTCACATTCTTCGCTCCCAGTTCAGTGAGCTTTGCCCGGATAGCTTCGCGGTGATTGTCCACCTTACTTGCCAGGAGAGTCCGGATGTCCTGAATGGAGACAGCGGGGTCGGAACCCAAAGAGGAGTTCGCATCCATCGGCATGGGTTCGGACTCCTCCGTCTTCTCGGGGGCCGGAGCCGGAGCCGGAGCTGGCTTCTTCACGTCCTGTGCAGGGACTGATTTCTTGACGTCAGTCGTCTTAACTGTCACGGGATTTGCTCCGATAACCTGACAGATTTTGCGGACCATTTCGAGATCCTGAGTCTCTTCGAGGTTTGCCTCGAACTTAATTTCTACTTTCATTGGCTTGATGATTTTTGATTATGGTGTTCAGAAGTTCAATGTACTTGCTGAGGGGTATAGCCGGGTCATGGAGAACAGTTTCATGAAACAGGGACCCGAGATGGAACACCTTCGTCTCTCCTGTCTTGACTGATAACTCTGCTCTGTAGTTCCCGTTTGTCAGAATACAGGTCTCTTCTTTAAATTCTGAGCTCCATGCTCCTTTGTAGAGGTTGTCAATCGATACCCCAAGCCAAGCTGCTAAACGGGAGACTTGCTCCGAATTCAGCAAGGTTTTTCCGTTGAGAACCCGGTTGAGAGCTGCTCGGGGGAATCGGTTATCGGGGAACAGAATTTCTGCCACTTCTTGAAGCCTGAGCCCTCTCTGTTCAATTAATTCCCTGAGATTGATAGTCATTGTGTTGTCCATGTTGTTTATCCCAAATATAATCAATTTTCCCCGAATATTGAAATTTTTTCAATCTTTTTAATGAAAAATGTTTACTTGGTGAGGAGGTAGACCACCTGAGCAATAAATATGCTCCTCCTGCTGGGGTTGACCCGGGCATATACTTCTCGTAGAGGCTCAATGGCTTTCTCAAGCTTGAGGTCCTCTCCTTTCCTCTTCAACTCCTTGAGAGCCTTATAGACCCGGGTCCTTTCCTGCCATTCCCGAACTTCGGCTTTGTCGTTCCACCAACCAGACACGGGGACAAATTTGGAGCTGAGCACATAGGCGGATTTTCCGTCCTCTGAAAACGGCTGTTGAGTGATGGCTCCCGGAGTACAGTTGGGGTTGATCTTCTTCTCGAACGAGATGGGCTCCATGTATGTAGGCCCCTCCCCGGGAAGCTTGTCAATTTTCATGTAGTGGAATCCGAACTCGTCTTCATACTTGAATACTACGTATTTTTCGATCTTTTTCATGGTTATCTGTTTAAGGTTCTTGCTGATATTCTGCATTTCTCGCCGAAGTAGGTAAATGTCTGACCGTTAGCTGCAATGTCTTTCAGTTCAGACTCAGTATAAGACTCATACTCACCTTCAATATTGATTCGAGTGGCTCCTTGGGAGTTAGCCAAAGCTCTGAAGGAAGTGAAGACTCCCTCCACGTATCCCATTCGAGTGACGATAAGTACCGATTTTACTGTTCTCATAGTTGTGTAGGTTTTTGTTTACACTACAAATATAATACTTCTGCGGTAAATACTACGATAAAATCAGCATTTTTTCCGTTTGTTTTGAGAAGTCCCATCATGACAATTTCGAGAGGGTTGGGTGAAGCCGGTTCTGACTGGCTCTGGATTTCCACCAATCTCTCCCATAGTGAGCCAGCTTTAAATCCTATGAATGCCAGGAGTTTCTCTTTTCGAGTGAGGGGCTTGTCGCTTTTAATGCCTAACCGGTCAAGAATAGACTGAATCCCTTCATTGACAAAATCAGTCTGATTGGTAACTGATTCTCTGTGAATAACCCCGAGGAGAGTCTCTCCTACATTGCTGGGGTCTTTCAGCTCCTTGGATACGATTCCGTTGTAATAGTTGTCCGATTTGGGGTCCGGATCCCCCGGGGATCCTGTACCTATTAATAAGTAGTTAGTATCTGTTCAGCCACTCAAGATATGAACCTACCCAATATTTACCGGACTTGAGCCTAAACACTTCTACGTCAAAATAATTTGGCAAAGTGGCTACATAGGCCTTAGCGGCCTCTCTGCTGGGGTGAAGTCTTTTGAGTCTCATAGCTTTATACTATCTAAAAATTGGTACTAATTTACCGCTGTCAATCGCTTCGGAAAGCCACTCGGTAGGGTACTGACAATCACGCTCTTTAATATAGATGAAGGTGGCATACTCCTCGATGGTAAGAACTTCGTTTTTCGTTGTAACTTTGTAGGTCTGTGTTTTCATTGTCTTATCCTTTTGTTTGTATCACAAATATAAGAAAAGTTTTCTGAAGTAAAAAATTTTTTGATTGAAAAATGAGAAAAAAGTTGGGACCCAAGGATTAAAACTGTTTGAACCCGTAGCGGGTTATTTTACGTGCCAAGGTTTCGGCATCCATATATCTCATTTCTAATTCAGTTCCTACCATGTGTACAAACGATCCTCGGAATGAATGTAAAACTTCCATCTCAGCTCCACTCTTAGTCCGGTATTTCTCAATGAAGTCTGACTCAGTTATGGGGTCAAACAGGTCTTCTTCGTTGTCTGCCCATTTTCGGGTCATCCCGTTTTCCAGGAGTACGTTCCTGAGTTCCGTAACGGTGCGGCAGAAGGTGTGGATGCCATTGTTGAAGGTAAGGCTGAATGCCCCGGAGGCAAATTTGTTTATCTTGAGTTCGAGTCCCTGTTTGTTGGTGTAAGTGATGGTTTTCATATTGTAGTTTGTTTTTGTTTGTATCACAAATATAATACTTCTGCTGCAAATACTACGATAAAATGCTGGAAAAATAGCAGAGAAACAATGAAATTTTTATTGTTCCGGCCCCTAAGTGATTGACTGTCAATGGTTTGGATACTTTCCATTGGGGGGGACCGGAACAATTGGAACAATGTTTCTGTGCACTCTATTTTGTGATTTTTCATTTCCTAAATTGGTCATAATTTTCCTCATATTCCCTATTCAGGTTTTCCTCCTAAATTATTGTTCCAATTGTTCCGGGGGGGGTTAATCAATTGAATATCAATCAATTAGGGCCGGAACAATCATTGTTCCACATTGTTCCACATTGTTCCGGCCCTAAGTGATTGAATATCAATGGTTTGGGTACTTTCCCGGGGGGGACCGGAACAAGTGGAACAATGATTTCACCAACTTTTTTAGGGGGGCCTGTCGAGATTTTTGCCAAAACAGGGGTTTTATCAACTTTTTTAGGGGAAGTCCCCCCCCCTGATTTGTAAACAAAGAAACAATAAAATCATCAACTTTTGGGGCCGGGGGTCCCCCTGATTTGTAAACAAAGAAACAATAAAATCATCAACTTTTTTAGGGGCTCATCCTCTTTGAGAACCCATATTCCCTACCATTGTTTACTGCTGGTCCCTGCCACGGGGGCCAATATTCCCGGCTTGGGGGACACAAAAAACCCGGGCTCCCCTAAGCCCGGGACGGAGTAGTTTCCTAAAATTTCCAGCTAAAGCCGACCTCATACCCCGATCGGGTCAGCTCCAAGTCCCGCACATAGGATATATCTACTCCGAAATTCCTGTAATATATGCCTCCCCCAGCCCCAACCTGCCCGAATGAGTTAGCTGAAGCTCTCAGGAAGGGGGACCATTTCGGGGACCTCGTTTCTTTGATTTGTTCTCGAACGGGGATATACTTGTACGTAAGATGCTGGAGAGTGTTGTATTGGACTGTAGCTTCCCAGTCAAATTGGCCAATTTTGGGGTCTTTGAAAAATGTTCCAGCGTATTTTCTTGTCGTATTCCAGTCCAATATTGTTCTTTTTACGCTCTCCAGAGTGTCCACTTCCTTTTGGTCCTCCCCAAAACCCTCTCCATTTGTGATTTTGGGGAGTGTTTTGTGAACCTTTTCCTCCTGGCCCTTATAGATATATATCAATTTGATTGGATTCCTAAAACCCTCCCA